>Ga0192276_1023_pt1 | contig 56579 bp, 60 predicted proteins | sample Koala_Koa24_I3_FD_131263 | JGI IMG/M metagenome (GOLD analysis project Ga0192276, IMG submission 131263) | Enriched cells from koala feces incubated with labeled cellulose particles, San Francisco Zoo, California, United States - Koala_Koa2-4_I3 ...
ATCTTTTTATTACCAAATATTGTGTCTTACATCATTGTGGAACATACAAATTCTGCCATGACCATATTTTATATTGGCTTGACTTTCAAAATAATATGTGTTATTTTAATAATAAAAGAAATAATTGAGTAGATATGATTGTTAATTATAATATAAAAGTATTATTTATGCTCCAAAAAGTAAGTGTGAACATTTGTGTTTATATGGAAATTTGAGCATTAGAAAGGATATATATGGATAATAAGAAGTGGGATAAATTTATAGAAGAATTAGACTCGGAAGGATTCAATAAAGACTTAAAAGAATATTTAAAAGCAATTAAATATGTTTCAGAAATCAAGATTAAAAATATTGATGATAGGGAGGAAATAAATAGTAAATTAAGTATTATCGTTGATTTTATTGAGAAGTATAAAGAAGAGTACTACGAAATTAGTTTGATTACTGGATTTAAAACTAATGAGAAAGAAAATGATGTATGGAAAATTAATGGTCGTGATTACTATTATTACATTGCAGACCAAAAAATGAAGGCATCTGTTTATTATATAAGATATTTAAATTATATTGAAAAGTCTTTTGGAGAATCCGCAAATGCTAAAAAGTCATTGAAGGATGAAATACGTAAAATACCAGAAGTAGAAAAACAATTAAATTATGATAGTGAATCATGGAAAGATAATGTTATAGATGTGATTAATGTTTTATTTGGAACAGGAAAATCAAGAAATTGAAAAAAATCAAGAAATTCAAAATAAATGTTTAGAATATGTTATCCAGATTAAGGCAAAAAATATAGATTATCTAAAGTATATGTTGTTTAATAATATGATGAGAGAAATATATTTTCTTGGAGCAGCATTTCAATACTTATGGCATTGGGAAGTGAAAACAAAAAATCTGTTTAGATACTCTAACCCCAACCCTGAAAAGGATATTAATCAAAACAACGATTTGAATTGTTACAACTCCAAAAAAGAATTTTTTCAAGATATGTTTAGAAAGGTTATTAAGCATATAAATACTCCAAAAGAATCTCAATGTTGTTCTTATTCAGAAGACCCTTATATAGATATATTTAAATACCTAAAAATACCAAAAACATCAAAAACTGCTGAGTCGGTTCTTTATGAGGATTCAGATATGACAATTTATATAGATATTAAAAATGAGAATACAGCACAATTTGATATAATAAAGGACGCTCAGATTAATTCGGTATATAGCAACTGTGAACCAAAGAGTTTTTACGCATTTATACAAGATGAGAAAAACTTAAATGAATTAGAGCATATAGCATATGCTGTTGAAATATATCCTGAGCTTAAAGGAGAAAAAAACGAGAAGGGTACTTCAAAGAATATTAAAAATTTTCTTTTAACATATCTTGAAACATGGAATGAAGGAGATGGGCAAGGGATTAGTTTCTTTATAGCTGATGATAAAGAAGTAGTAACATTAGGAAATATTGAAAACAGTACAGTTACGGTAGATAAAAATAATATACCAGAAAAACTATGTAGCGGATGTAAGTATACAATGAAATTTAATAAGGAGGAATTAATATATTTACTTCTAAAACTAAATAAAAAAATATACAACAAAAATTTAGATAATATTGAGTACAATCTTTCAATGCAATGGGCTAGTGACTATTATTATCCACATGACAGTTGGATAGAACGTGTAAGAAACGAAAGTGAAAAGAAGTCATGTAAAATCTCAGGAAAAATACATGTAAAAATAGGCGAGAATAATTTTAATTTCGAAATAAATGTTAATGTAGAGCCTTCCATTATTAAACAGTATGAGCCAAGTATGTCAATCTCTTCTATTCGGAAAGACATAGACAAGAAAATTAAAAAAACTACAAGAGGGATTTAAATCTCGATATGACAGAATATCAAAAGATAAACAACATCTTATTGGAGAGTTTGTTTTTAATTTTATAAATAGAGAGAAGTATGAGTGTCCTAAATATATTTCCAAATATAATGAGTATACGCCAGAGAATGATGATGTAGAAATTTCCATGTTAAAGCATTTCATATTTAAAAGGAGTTAGTTAAATGAAAACAGGTTCAAAATTAGTCAATCTTTTAGAGTTAATGAAGGAACTTAAAAAATACAACGAAATAGTTATTCCTTTATTACAAAGAAATTACAAGTGGACAATAGAATTGGCAGAAAATTTATTAGATGATATTAAGAAAGCAAAAGAAGATAAGAAAGAAAAGTATACAATCGGAATGATAACATTATATTTTAATAAAGATGGAAATGAAATTCAAATTATTGATGGACAACAAAGAATAATAACATTATCGTTATTGGCAAAAGCATTAGGAAAATATGAAAAATTTCTACATATTAAATTTCAAAGGGACGAGGAACATAAAGAAAATAGAGAAAAATTTCTAAATGAAGATAAAGTAGATGAAGATAGTGTTGATGTATGTCATATGAATAAAGTTTATAACAAGTTTAGGGAACAAATATCTAAAATGGGAAAAGATGAAAAAGATGAATTATATAATTGGATATTGGAGAACGTAAAGGTAATACGCCGATACACTGAAAATGAACCATTACAAGAATTCCTAAATCTAAATGAAAAGAAAACAGCATTTTCATCAACAGATTATGATAGAGCTTACCAATTAAAATATCAAGCGGAGAATAAAAATCAAAAAATAACACCTGCTATGATAATAGAGAAACATAATGAAATAGAAAGGTATCTATATAGTAATGATGATATTTTCAACCTTATAAAATTAAAATATAAAGAGGAGCCATCTAATAGAATGGATTTAATTTTCTCGAAAATAGGAACACCATTATCAAAACACTATGAAGAGATTGATTCTTCCGATGACAGAGATGAAGAATATAAAGAGTGTTATGAATACTTAGTATATTGTGCTAATATATTTAGAAGTATTAAACAAGAAATAAAGGAAAGTTTAAATGTAAATATATACAATGCTGTTATGATGCTTTATAGCATAGATAAAAATTTTAAATTTTTTGACTTAGTTGATATTAAAAGCATGAATAAGACATTTGAACAAAAAATACAAGAACAGTTTGAAAAATATAGATGTACTGGAAAAAATGCTTTTATGCAGAGTCAACTATTGAATAAAATCAAAGAAAAAGAGTTCGATGTACCTACAAATATTGGATATAGAGAGGATATGAAGAATATCTCAGAAGATTTATGGAAATTTTTTAATGAAAAAGTTAGTGAAACAGATGAACTAATAAAAAAAGGAAAAGAATATGAAGAATCTAAACAGGATATCTCAGAGGATTGTTGTAACACTTTCAATGAAAAAGTAAATGAAACAGAAGAATCGATAGAATCGATAGAAGAAGAAAAACATTCAAAATCTTTTAAAGATATTTTAAGCTTTAAGAAAATAAACTATATAATAGTACCTGATATCCAAAGAGATTATACATTTGGATGTAATAAAGAAAAGGTTGAAGAATTATTATTTGATATATCGAAAGAATATATTTCCGATAATGTAGGTACTGATAATATTGATTCATATCCAAAAGGTTCAGCGGCAAGAATAGCTTATTATTTCTTAAGCCACGGAAAATTTTGGAAAATAAAAGGTGTTGTATGCCAAAAAAAGTATATGGTGGTGGATAGTATAAAAGAGGAATTAATTAAAAAAGCTGCGAATGATGAAGAACTATATAAGTACTATGATTGGGATTGGAGGAGAAAATACGACGGGAAAGAGAAAATATCAAAAAAATTTGATATGAAAATGAACGAATGGGGAAATAAAACCGAAATATCCGATTTTACTAAAGTTAAAGATGGTAGTTATTTTGCTACTACAGACAAATATTCAAAGGGAAAAAATAATGAATTTTTGTTTAGTATAATTCTTGGTTATTTAAATAATGGTAATTTTTATCTATATGATGGTCAGCAACGAATAGTAACGTTGGTTTATCTATGTGCATTTATGTTAAACCAAAATCAAGATAAAACTGATTTAAATGAATATAATGAATATAGGGAAATATTGAAGAAATTCAAATTTGAGAAAAGACCAGAAGCCAATAAGATGCTAAAACGCCTTTTGGATAAACCACCTATAAGTAAAAAATTAGATGAATTAGAAGAATATGTGGTTGACCATTCTACACATTCGATTATTAATATGTTAAAGACATATCAAGATTATGAGAATGATTATGGTAAGCGAATAATGTCTTTCACTTTAAAATACCTTATGGAAAAAGTAGTCTTTGAATTTGCCATTGTAGAAGAAGTATCCATTGCAAATCAAATGTATATGGATTTAAATTCAAAGAATGTACCTTTAACTGTGTATGAAAATTATAAAGCTGAGTTGGTATATATTTTATCTACAAGATTCTCTACACAGTTTAATGATTGGAAATATCAATTAGATAATACTTTTCTTGATAAGTGTTATTCTGATTTAAAATCAAGAGGTTGGACTAAGGAAAAAGCTGATAAGGCTGAAGAACTTGAGATAAAAATCATTCATTGGTGTTTTAAAATGGCTTGCATGGAATATGGCATATCAATTGATAAGATTGATTCTAATAAAAGATTAAGATGGATGGAAGAACCAAATGCACTAGCTGTAATAAAGATTGTCGGTAATATCTTAAATGAGAAAATATTTACTAATAATCAAGAAATAAAGGAATTCAGTGTAGACGAATTCACTGAAGAAGAATTCACTGAAGAAGAAGAATTTACTAAGTGGTTTTGTTTGCGATACGAGGAAGGTGAGAAAAAAGATTATAAATTTGAGAAAGGTAAAAACTATATTAAAGTCAACAATTGGAATAAGGATGATGCTAAACAAAATGCCTTATATTTGATTCGTTTAGAAAGTTATAAAGGGGTTGAAAAATCTGATATGGTTAAATTCCTTTTAGAAAAATATCATATCTTATGGGAAGAATCATTTTTAGAAGCAGAATTACTTAACAAAGATTTTTATAAGAGAAATTTTGGTATTGAAATTGAAGAAGAAGAGATTAACAATCTTTACAATTTCTATTCTAAGAAATACTTATCTAAAGAATTCTTAGAACAAAAAAATCAAGAAATTGATTCAATGTCTTGGATAAAGTATATTTATACAGTTAAACTTAATCAAATGATTAATGTAGAAGAATATAAGCTTATTAAGGTGTGGGAAAATGAAGAATATAAAAACAAAATTTTTGAATCAAAAGAAGAAGAACTAGCTAAAAAGAATACTTTTGGAGATTATAACTTATGGAACACTCTTGATAAGGAGTATGAAGATTATACACGTAATCGTATTGAGTTGGAAATAAAAACAGGAACTGAGTTACTTAATAATGTATTAAGCAGCGTAGAAGAAGATGATATTAAAATATCATATCTTGGAAAGAAAGTGCTAGAAAAAGAAAAAGAGTTTGATATTTCGATAAATTATGAAAATAATACTGAGATGATTAATGGTGTTACACAGTATATTATAGACAACATTACAAGTTTCAAGGATGAGTTAAAAAAGAATATGAAAAATGAGTATTTCGTTAATAGTAATGTCTTATACATAAAAGATACAGATAGCAATACATGGAAAGAGGCTGAAAGTATTAAGGCTGATAAGATTGAAATTAAAAAAGACAAAAAAGACAAAAAAGACAAAGACCAATTTACTAAGGAATTTATTGAAGAAATAAAGAAATTAGTAAATAGCGAGGAGAGTAAATTTAGATTTTGCTGGTGGTTCGTTAATAAAAATAATAATTGTGACTCTTTTCTTGAAGTATGTGGCAAAAAAGAAGATGTTTGTCGTGAAGTTTTGAAAGCTTTACCAAAGAGTGATAAAGAAAATTTTATAGAAAAATACAAAAGTCGTTTTGGATATTTTCCTATAGAATTTGAGTCAATTTTGATGGAGGAATAAGTGATGTATGAAAATTTAGACGATGTATTGAATAGCAAGAATTATAATAGGGATTCAATATTTAAGAATAGATTGGAATATAAAGACAATATACCTTATTCAATTGAGAAAATAAATAAGGAGAGTAATAAGAATTACATTGTAATGAAATGTTTTCTAGGTTCAGTGTCAAAGGAAGAACATTTAGATATGGATAGTAATGAGTCGAAGGTTTACAAATTGTACAAAAAGTATATATTCGAATCTCCTTCGTGGGAAAATGTAGAAATATTAAATGAGGATATAGAGGATTTGATATTTTTACGAATGATATTATCAAAAGGAAATGAGTACTTAGAAAAAATCGACCAGTTGTTGCTTCGTATTTATTTTGAAAGTAAAAATGAGCATAGAAAAGAATTATTAGGTTTAGTCTTTTCTATACGTAAAAAATATGAATGGGCAGAAAAATACATTGAGGCACATAAAAGCTCTAAACTAGAGGATAAAGAAGATAAAGAAGATTATTTAATTTTTTGTCCTGAGAATGAAGAATACAATAAGTATTATGGATGTCTATCTCAAGAACAAGAAAAGAAGACGAATCAATTTAACGAAAAAGAAGATGATAATAAAACGATTAAGAATAATTGGATAATGGAAAACTATGGACAAATAAGGTTAGTGTAAACAATAAGGAATATGTAGGATTGATTAGTTATAGTTTAACAGGAAGGAGTCGTATTATGGCAGAATATATTATAACTAGAGCATCTATAATCAATAAATGCAATCATGATGGAAAGTTACATCTAATGTTTACTAAGAAAGAAAGACCTTGTAAAGAGGCTTATCTAAAAGAAATAAGAGATATAAATGGATTTTTATGTAGTCGATATTTTATTGAGCTTGATTCTATTGAGGATGCTGACGCCCTTGGTGCAAAGTATGGTGTTGATGTTCTAATTACAAGAAATCTTGATTTTGAAAAAGTAATTTCATTGGTTTTGTACGATGAAGAAATAGAACAAGATTATTGGCAATTGATATGAACGTATATGTTATTCTCCACATTAGATTCTCGTTCTGTTAAAACTTGATTTTTTATGACTAATAGATAAAGATACTAAAATATATGGTGCATTTGATGAATATGTAACTATGTTGGGAAATAATTCCTTTGTGCTACAATATAGTAGGGAAAGAACTAATAAATTATTAAAAATAATTTTTAAACGCTCTTTAAAGACTATTTAAAGAGCGTTTTTACTAATCTATAATTCCTACCACTAAATATGTTCGACCTAATTTTTTCTATTTTGCGTGTTTTATTACATCAGTCAAAGAAACCACTTCATCGAAGAGAACCGAAAACTTTGGAGGTATAAACTTATTTTCATGACACTTTCCGCAGAACCAATGTTTAAAGGTACAATTTTTTTTAATCTGTTCAAAGAATGCATCGCATTCCAAACGGTGTGAGGTTTCTAAGCCTAAGCAATACTTAATTGAAGATGGAGGTTCATGAGTGATTATATAATCCACCTTGTAGTCATGTGCTATTAAACTGTTTACACCCTCTAAGACTTCTTCTGGGGTAGGTTCTTCTTGTGGATACCAACTGTTAGTTTCCTTACGTATTTCTATATCATCGCTATGACCACCACCGAACGTGAACACCTTAAGACCATCTATAGTATATACCTGCCCACGCATTAGATGGATAATATTATCACTGATAATATGAGCCTTTCCACCGTTCCAAGTCTTTGTAGGATAGCTATACAGTAGGTCAAAGTTTTCGTGACAACCATCTACGAAAGCTACATTGAACTTTAGTTCAGACAATTTTCTAAGGGTAGCTCTTTCAGAGTAGCTACCGTTCCAAATGAAACCAAAGTCACCGCATACTATTATAGTATCATTGTGTTTCAACTTTTTAACATTTTTCTCTTTAAATCTATCGAAAGTTCCATGAGTATCGCCAGTAACGTAGAGCAAAAAATCAACACCTTTTTATTAATAGTTTTATTAAGTATAATTTTAGCATACTTTTTGGATACGGTAAATAGAATTTGAAAAAATTTAAAAAAATTTAAAAAATCTCTTTAATTGTGCTAAAAAGTTTGCTATAATAATAGTGTGATTGAAACAATTGGTTTGGAGGTTATATCTATATATGAAGTATATGAAATTAAAAAGATTCCTTTCAATGGTCTTGACCATCTCTATAGTGGGATTGTTTGTGCCATCATTAAAGGGTATAGGGGCATCGGCACTTTCGTTTACGCCTAACTTTGAAGTCAACAGCGACTACGCTGTACTATACAATGTTGACATAGATTCTGTAGTGTATCAAAAAAATTCCGATGTTAAGACTGAACCTGCACAGTTAGCTCAAATAATGACTGCTATAGTGTGCATAGAAAACTGTTCTGACTTAGAAAATACCCCCGTAACTATTCCAGAAGTGATATTCGATGAACTCGATACCTACGAGGAACAAGACATATACTACACTACTACAGATTTTTCAGCGGGTGAAGAAATGACTATGAAAGATTTACTATACGCTATGATATTATCATCATCGTGTGAGGCTGCAAGTACTATAGCCTACTATATCGGTGAGGGTGACATAGATAAGTTTGTAGATATGATGAACGACAAGGCTAAACAGATAGGTTGTGTAGATACTAACTTTGAAAATCCACATGGAATGCATCAAGATGGACAGTATACTACCGCTTATGATATGTTCTTAATCACTAAGTATGCTACTGAACTTTCTAAGTTTAATGAGATTGCTAATACTTATGAATACTCTATGCCTGCTACAAACGTCCATGATGAGCAATCTTTGTACCATACTAACGTAATGATGGACGAAGATTCTAACTACTACTATGAGTATGCTAAGGGTATAAAGACGGGTAACTCCGAACAGGCTGGAAGTTGCTTAGTAAGTAAGGCAACTAAGAACGGAAGTAACTATATATTAGTATTAATGCATGCTCCATTGAGTGAACGTGATGACTATGGAAATAGAATATTCTACCATATAGAAGATGCCCAATCTATATTCAGTTGGTGCTTAGATAACTTTGAGTATACTACTCTACTTTCCGATGAGGAAGAGATAAAAGAGGTTAAAGTAAAATATTCTAGTGGAAATGATTACGTTCTTTTAAGACCTAGTAGTAAATATTCTACGCTTTGGCCAAACACCATGGACGTTTCTAGTATTGAAAGGGTTTTTACTATACAAGAAGATGTATCAGCACCTATTGAAGTTGGTGATGTATTAGGTTCAGTTACCTTAATACTAAGTGGTGAGGAAATCTATACTACCGACTTAGTAGCCACTAACAACTTAGAGCGTTCATTTGCTAAGTTCAATATAGCGGCTGCACAAGGTTTTATATACTCATCGTGGTTTAATAGGGCATTGCTGATATCTATAATATTAACCTTTGTATACATTGGAATATATATCTATAGAGTACAATCCATGCCGAAAAAGAGTCGCAGAAGTAAGAACCATAAGCAAGGTAGAACCAATGGACAGCATTCTAGTACGGCACATTCAGCACCAAGAGTTAAAAACGTCCATAAGGTGGATAATAAAAAGACAGACAATGATAATATATAATACACGAAAGAACGCTCCAATATTGGAACGTTCTTTTTTTCCTATGATATAGTTCTGCCTTTACGTTTCTGTTGTTTCTTTGCTTGTCTTTTACGAGCCTTTTCGGAAACTATAGGGGCTTCCTGACCGCCTCTATCAACGAATACGGTTTCATCTTCACTAGCGGGTCTGCCGTATCTAAACTCTGGATTTTCTTCTCTAGTCTGCTCATAGTACGGATTGATAACATACTTTTGAATGATAGGATAGAAGTTAAAGCAAACTATCAATCCTATAATGGTAGCAGGTCCAAAGATTATACAGAACTTAGCGTAATCGTTAGTAATGAACACGAATATTGCTACAATTACTATTACTGCACATATAAAGAAAGTTATTAAGCTTTGCTTTGCACATACGCACGTTAAATAGAATGAGTTCTTTAGAATGTTCTTAAATGATAGGTTAGTGGTTACTATCATTAAGTAGGCATAACCACTCATAATGAATACAGTTATTCCTATAGCTATGGTAACTATGAAAGGTATGTACCACATCTGATTACCAGTATTTTCTACCTGCAATGGATATATATAGCAACCTAAAGCTACACTTATGAATATAAATACATCTATAGTACCCATTGCCAAACTCTGCTTAAAGTTCTTTTTAAGACTTTCAATGAAATCACCCCATAAAAAGACGGGTCTTTGCTGTGAGAAGTTTCTTAAGACTTTAGTAGCTCCTGCGGTTGCAGGGCCTATTAAAAATATAGTGCAACAGAATAGCATATATATTGCATTTAAGCCTAATAACTTCCAAAACTTATTAAAGAATATCTCAAAGAATACAAAGATACGTTTCTTCTTGGGAGCATTTTTAGCAATACCAGAACCCGCACTTTCATAGTCGAACAGTTTTGAAAATCCTGCCAAATAAATCACCCTTTCAAAAAATATAGATTAGCTAATAAGTAGCTTGTTAGTAAGTAAGTACGTCAATGAAGTATCTATGGCAGATGATACAGTGATTACTATAGCATATACTATAAAGTTAATATTATACCTTTTAACGTTTATCGAATCGAAAGAACGTCCAAAGATGTTATATGCTATCATGGTGGATTGCATTAGAGCTTGTATCACTGCGAATACTAACACTACACTAGATACTACCGCATGAAACATAACCATAGATAAAAGTATTAATATCCCTTTAGAACCATACTCTAAGTATATGGTAGTAGAAGATACTCCTAAAGCAACACCTCTAGCAAATAGTATGAACAGACTTACAGGTTGCGATATAGCAGAATATCCACATAGATACAGAAGTATTAAACTATAGCTAGTCCAAGACATAGCGTTAAAAAAACATCTAATAAGGTTTTATAAGAGGCATCTTTAACGAATCCTTGAGTTAGTACTGCATTATGTAACTGTACTGCCTCACTGTTAGAATGCATTAACCAAACTCCACATACTACTCCACACAAGATTAACGTTAGCAACAGTATAGATATTAATCTTTTGCCATTATAGAAACTATTTTCTGCGTATCTCATAAGTACATATCACCTTTTCTTTTTTATACCATGATATGTACCTACTTTAGAATTTATAACTACTTCGATAGTTCATATGCACGTTTAGTACAACTTTCACAACATTTTTTAGTAATATCCGTCAAATTGCCTTTGTAGAGTTCGTCTAAACCTGCAAGTGTAGTTCCACCTGGTGAGGATACCATCTTTATTAATTCATCTAAAGTGTAGCCTGAGTCTGTAATCATCTTAGCAGAACCTATTAAAGATTGTGCAAATAGGTCTGTAGCAGATTTTTCACTTATGCCATTTTCTACTGCATAATCTATGAACGCTTTAGCGTATAAATATATGAATGCTGGACTACTTCCATTGATGGCTATTACTTCTTTCATCTTATCTGCAGTAAGTACAGCAGTCTTTCCGCAACTGTTGAATATACTTCTAACGAAGTTAAACTCATCGTTAGATACTGGTGATACTGGTGAAAGTGCAGATGCTCCTTCATTAAGCAACAGTGGAGTGTTTGGCATAACTAACACTACCTTAGCATCTGGTATGGTTTGTGATTTTATATACTCACCTGTAATACCTGCCAATATGGATACTATTACAGTATCTTTAGTAACATAATCTTTAATAGTAGCAAGTACACCCTCTATAACTTGAGGTTTAACCGCTAAAAAGACGTACTTACACTTTTGAAGTACATCTTTTTCAGAACTACATAGAGTAGCTATAGAAGAACATCTTTCAAGGCTTTCAGATTTTAAATCGAAGGCAAATAGATTTACGTTATCTTTTAAGGAACTCTTAGAGATACCTTGCATGATTGCAAAACCCATATTACCTGTACCTATAAAACCAACATTATTCATTTTAAAACAACTCCCATAAAATTTATTTGATTACTATTATACAACAAAATACACAAAATATCAAGCACTTTTTTATGGAATATACAGAAAGATGGAACGATGCTTATCGTTCCATCTAAAGGCTGGTTAAGGTATTAAATCTTTGTTATTCTGTTACGGTAAATATATCGTTCATCTTCTTAAGATTCTCATCTTGAGCTATGGTAGATGCATTATATAAGAACAATACTTGATTATAATCATTTATGTTTACTACGTTTTCACTTGTTATTCCAATGTATCTTAAATCCAGTACAGTAATCTCGTTGTAGTGTTCCGATAAGAACGGTATGAAACAGTTAGCGTAAGAATCCTTAATAACTAAGATTTTCTTATCGTTTTCAACGTTTGTAGTAATAGTTACTATTGGATTATTTTCTGAAAGGAATGTAGCATACTTATCCTTAGTATCAAGGTAAGACCTATCATATAGGGTATCGAAAGTAGTTTCAGACGTTCCATCGTTCACCACCATACTTTGAATACCCTCAGATTTATCCATAGTATATATATCTATGGTATCGGACTTAATGCCGTTGTACAGGGATTTTGAATAGAAAGTGCCTTTAAAACTATCACTAGCGTGTTCAATGTTGAACTTGTTATATGATATTGGAGTAAACCCTAATTTCTGTATAGCTGAGTTGTAAGCATAGTAAGCACCTAAAGATGTCCAATGGTGGTCATTACGATAGTATATATACTCATCTTTTGCAGTATATAGATTACTATAAACATCTATAGAGGTTATATTTTCGGAAAGGCTACCATATATATAGTCAATAACTTCTTCTTTTTGTTGTACTTGAGGTGCATTGTTAGGTAGCTTATCTAAGTATATGCCAGCCGATGTTGGTGCTATTAATACGAAGTATTCTGGATTAGTAAAGCGTTCAGCTAAGCTGTTTATAGCGTCCACAGATTTATTTATCTCTTGATAGTTAGGCTCTTCAAGTTTTTCTATTAACATATCGTCGGTGATGTATATGTCGTTTATCTCTTCCTTGCCTATAAGGAGTTCTACGTCCACCTTAAGTTCAATCCAATTTATACGGGCTATGAAGTGGTCGGATATATATTCCTCGAAACCGTCCATAAAAGAATGGTCTTTAATAGATTTTAATGAAAGCTTAGGAAACTTTGCAAGGGTTCTATTTTCCATCTCAGACCTAGTTTCTTTCTTAGAAAACGCAGTTGCAAGAGGTAATACTACTAGGAGTATTAAGAACATCAAGGCAGAAACTTTTAACTGTTTTAATCGCATAGCAAGTACCCCCTAGAATCTAAAGTATAGGAACGGATTGTAAGTAGCATCTACTAAGTAAGCAGTGCAAACTATCATAGTTGCCAGTTGTAGTATTGGTAGAGAATAGTAATATAGTTTAGCAGTGTTTTTCTTATCTATTAATAGCCTAGTAACTCTTTCTCTAATGTCGGTACTAAATAGTATACAAGCTACAAACACCACAATATAACTAGATAATTGATACTTTGCGTAGTCATCTATAAAGTCATTACCGAATCCGAACATAGCTTTTAGTAGTTGTCCTGCCTCGGTTAAGCTAGATGTATCAAATAGTACCCAACCTATTACCACCAATATGAAGGTGTATAGCATTCTAATCAAGTTAGGGAGCTTATCCAGAAACTGTTTTAAATATACCTTTTCCACCATTAAGATTACACCGTAGAATAATCCCCATAGGATAAAGTTCCACCCTGCACCATGCCAAAATCCAGTTAAAGCCCATACTATGAAAGTATTTATAACCATTCTGAACTTACCTTTTCTGTTGCCACCTAGAGGAATATACACGTAATCTCTGAACCATGAACCCATAGTGATATGCCATCTTCTCCAAAATTCAGACACACTTTTGGAGATATACGGGTGGTCGAAGTTTTTAGGAAAGTTAAATCCTAACATCTTGCCAAGACCTATAGCCATATCAGAGTATCCTGAAAAGTCGTAGTATATTTGGAACGTAAACGATAGAATACCAATCCAAGCAGTAACTACAGATATCTCACCGAAGTCCATAGCTTTTATCTCAGTCCATAATGCACCTATGTTGTTGGCTAACAGAACCTTTTTAGCCAAACCTTTAATGAACATATTAGTACCCTCACCGACTAACTTTATATTTACCTTTCTTTCGTGGATTTCATTTTGAACGTGTTCATACTTGACTATAGGCCCTGCAACTAACTGTGGAAACAATGATACATACGTTAGATAGTCCAAGAAGTTCTTTTGAACCTTAATCTTTCTCCAATATAGGTCTATGGTATAAGACATACTTTGAAACGTGTAGAACGATATTCCTATAGGTAACGAAAGTTCGGGAACTGGAATGTTTAGATTCAAAAGAGAGTTTATGTTGGCAATAAAGAATCCACTGTACTTAAATATCGTCAAGAAGCCTAAATCTACCGTCATAGATATGATTAAGGCTATCTTTCTAACCTTAGAGTTATCATTGTACTTGTGGATAACCAAACCTGCAAGATAGTCCACTAACGAAGATACTATCATTACCCATATGTACACTGGTTCACCCCAAGCATAGAATATTAATCCTGCAACTAATAGAATCAAGTTTTTAACTCTATTCGGTGATAAAAAGTACAGCAATAATACTATTGGCAGAAATACGTATATCATTGTAAGACTAGAAAAAACCATAGTATTAAGTTATCCCCCTTCTTTTTTTATAGATTTAACTATGTTTTCCAACTGTTCAAGGGAATACATAGTATTTAAAACTTCAAGCAACCCATTAGATGTTAAACGTTCGGGGAGTTGCAAATATCTTAGTAACTTTAAACGAAGTTTTTTACTATTAGGATTGCCACTTAAACCTAGTGCATATAAGTCTGTATGAGTAATCTTGTTATTGTTATAATCGTCAATGACTATACTTTCAACGTTGGCACGTTTAAAGGCATCTAGTATTATATCCACGTCTAAGCCCTCGATACCTAGTTTGCCCTCAGCAGATTTTTTCAACTTACGTTTTTCCTTTCCAAAAACGTCTGGAGTATACACGTTGATAATATTTCCATCACCTATAGCACCCTTTAGATAGTTTCTAATCTTAAAACCAGCACTGTCAGAATCGGTTAAGATTATTATTCCTGTGCTATTAGCATAAAAACGGATAAGGTCTAATTTTTCTTTATCTTTGAAAATACCGTATCCGTCTGTTTGAACTATTATGGCATCTACAATAGAGGATAGTTTAATCTTGTCATACTTACCCTCTACTATGATAGCCTGTTTTATCTTAAGCAATTTTTAATATAACACCTACCTTTTACGTTTAGTAATATTTATAACCAGCATCAATCATTTGAGCGATGGCTTTTTCTAATAGAATCTTACCATCTAAAGCAGATGTAACTAAGGCATGGTTAGTCTTTCTAAGAATGTCTAAGCACTCTCTAAGATGTTCTAGCCTTATCTTGTAGGCATCACGAATATAGTTGCGTACTACAAACTCTCTGCCCTTGTAGTTAAAGTCTGCAAGAATATCCTGCTCATTTCTGTTCGATTCTAAGGCGGTCTTAACTCTATATAGGTCTATGAATGCCATAGATACTGCAGATAGTACTGCAATAGGGTCTGCTCTTAGTGTATAGAGTTCATTTAATAGTTTCAATGAAAGTTGACCGTTCATAGATACTATAGCTCTTGAAAAGTCGAAAGCATTCACATCGTAATAGTTAGATATCAAATCGTTGACCATACTCGTAGTAATCTCTCTGCCATTAGCGAAGTCTATTAGTTTCTGTAGTTCGTTCTTAATGGTCAAGGAATCGCAAAGGCACTTATTAGCAATCAATTGAGCGTTATCGTAGGATATAGGACAGTTGTTCTTACTACAAACCTTTTGGATATCCTTAGTAGTCTGTGGTAGAGTCTTTTGTACAGCCTCAAATACCATGCCATTTTTTAAGATATAGTCTATGAGTTTCTTATTCTTTGCGGTAGGATATTTCTTACCATTCTTAACATCGAAACTAGTAACATAGAATATTACTATGGTAGACGTTGGTATAGAGTCTAAGCAGACTAAAAGGTTTTTAAGAGTATCTGCAAGGGTGGTATCGCAGTTAAAGTCATGAATGGTTATACATTTATAGTCAGCGAACATAGGGCAAGACTCTGCAACGTCGATAAACTCATCTAAGTTGAAGGTTTTTCCATCGAACCTATATAGATTAAAGTCATCACCAGATGGAACTATTGACTCTATGGCTACTTGAACCAACCTTTCAATAGATACAATATCCTTGCCATAAAAATAGTATAATCGTTTAAAGCTATTCGATTTTAAACTATTAATCAACTGGTTCACGATTCCAAACTCCTTACTTCAAAAAATCCATCATTTAAATAGTAGAGATATACAACATTAAAGTCATCTACGATGAATGTTTTAGTTTCACCGTTATGAACAATATCGAAAGTTTCATTGTCATATACAGTAATGTTAAAATCTCTGTAGGTGTACGCATACTTTGAATTATCTACATTTATTAGATTCGGTACTACTCCCAATATGGAATAGTCACTTCTTAGATACGTACCTTGCGGAACGTTTACTGTAGATACTTTATAATCCTTTAGTTGAACGTTGTACATGGTCATACTTTGATACGCTTTCTTTAGCATAGTAATGCTATTTATGTTATCTATGCCTTGCCGTTTGCAATAGGTTTGTACATATGTAGAAGTTTTATAGTTTTTAGAAAAGTCTATTACATTGACGTCACCATCGTAAGATATAACCATAACTTGATATTTGCTATTTCCTAACATTGCTACCTTAAGTATGCTATCTTGATATTTTTCAACACCTATTATAGTCATTCCTAAAATCACCACACAAGATACTATGCTTATAGCTACATACTTTTTACTCTTATATATTCCATAGCATACTATACATATTAGTACACATATTATAACTAGATACATCAAAACGTTGTAGTCAGTAGGTAGGTTGCTAAAAGGTATCTTAGATATTACATTACAGATAGATATCATTAGTTTGCAACATATATCAGCTAAGTATAGTAATGCTTTCGTCAAGATTAAAACCTTTTTACCAGTTATGAAAACTATGAATCCACATACTAAAGATATTTCACACAATGGCAGACATACTATATTAGTTAAAGGCATAGCAATGCTAACCTCATCGAAGAATATTAAGCATACAGGCATTACACATAGGGTAGTAATCATAGTAGATAGTATACTCTTCACAAAGTTTGGTAGATTTAAGTCTTGGGTAAGGTATGGTGATAGTACTCCTATACCATAGACTCCCACAACCGACAGCAAGAACGATACGTTACCTATTAAATAGGGTTGTAAGCATAGCATCGCCATAGATGTAATACATAGCGTATTAAGTGTATCAGGCTTTCTATATAACAACATCGCCATATTAGATATGCTCAACATGATAAACGTTCTAACCGCAGATATTGGAAAGTCTACTACGGTTAAGAACATCAACATGAACAGTTCGTACACTATGAACTTTATACTTTTAGGTAGAGCTAAATCTTTCTTTTCAAAATACTCTAAGAAGAACTTTAATACAGAAGTTAAGATAGCTAAATGTAATCCCGACACTGCTATTAAACTACCTATACCACTACGAATTAATGAACTTTTATCTGTCTTAGAAAGGTCAGACTTATCTCCAAATAGCATTGCACTCATTAAAGATGCTCCACTCTTGGACATATTTAACTTAAACGTTCCTAATATCCTTTCACGATAGTTTTGTAAACTTCTTATCACATTACATACTACATCATCATCTACATGGAAGATTTCTAAGCTATGAACATCATCTCCTTGAATGTATACTCCCTTAGAGTTGTAGTAACTTTTGCTATCGAAAAGATAGTCGCTAGTAAAATCTTCGGCAGTACATTCCAAATAGATATTATCTCCATATTGACAGTCTACAGACTCCATATATAGTGATATCTTTGCTTTAACCTTACCATCTATAAGACCATCTAGTATGTAAGATGACATATCGCTTGAATAGTCATCTATTTGGACTACTTTCCCGTAAACACTATGTCACTACCGTAGTATTTTTTAAGATATTCTACCTTAGTAACCATGTAGTTAGAAAACATTAAGAATCCTATAATAAATGAAGTTTCACATAGTATGGATTGTTTTACGCCTAACTTAAACACCAATATAAGCGTGGCAGTAATCACAAAAGATGATAATATTCCAATATATGTATAGTTAGTATCGTGTAGTGTGTAGCTAGCTATAAATCCTACTATATAGGGTATAGCCACATACAAGGATTTTCTAGTCATATTAGATTATTCAATAGACCAACCCATCTTAGTACCAGCTAACAGGTGAAAGTGTAGATGCTTTACAGTTTGACCCGCATCATCACCACAGTTAGTTATAATTCTGTAACTTTCAATACCGTTATCCTTAGTAAGTTTAGATGCAACCTCAAAGATGTATGCAACTATACTAGAGTTTTCCGAAGTAACATCTTGAACGCTAGTTAGGTGATGTTTTGGGATTATTAACCAATGTATAGGTGCAATAGGGTTGATATCCTTAAATACTAGTACCTTATCATCTTCATAGATTTTAGTACTTGGAATTTCACCATTGATAATCTTACAAAATAGACAATCCATAAGAAAAGACCTCCTAATATATATTTTTTTAATATAGGGAACGCCAAATATTAAGAATGGCGTTCCTATGAACTATTACTTAATCATAGATTTAACTATATTTTCAAGTTCAGCGATAGCACTTGTGACCTTAGAGAAATCACCAACACCAGCACGAGCAGTATCTGGACGACCGCCACCCTTACCGCCAGTCAATTCAGCGATAGCTTTAACTATCTTACCAGCGTTCATGCCTTTAGATATAGCATCTTTACCACATACTACGCATATAGTACCCTTGCCTTCAAACTCACCTACGAAAGCACCCACTACATTAGAGTACTTATCTTTAGCCTTGTCACCCATTTGAAGTAATACATCTGGCTTAGTATTTTGGAACACTCCACTAACTACGTTGATACCATCTATATCACTAACGTTGTCAAATATGTTATTAGACTTCATATCAGCAATCTGTTGATTTAGACTTTCTATAGTCTTTTCGAGTTCCTTGCTATCGGCAACCATCTGATTACACTTGTTAGCGAGTTCATTAACGTTGGCAATCTTTAAAGCGTGTGCAGACTTTTCAACTAAGGCATTCATATTATATATATACTCAAGTACACCCTTACCAGTTACAGCCTCTATACGTCTAACACCCGACGCTACTGAACTTTCAGAAACTATCTTAAATAGACCAATCTTAGAAGTATTATCGATATGAGTACCTCCACAGAACTCAGTAGAGAAGTCACCGACCTTAACTACCCTAACGATATTGCCATACTTTTCACCGAATAGAGCCATAGCTCCTAACTTCTTAGCTTCTTCAATAGGCATTTCAGTCATAGTAACTTCAAGCGAAGATAGAATCTTTTCATTTACCATATCTTCAACCTTTTTAAGTTCTTCAGTAGTCATAGCCGAAAAGTGAGAGAAATCGAAACGGCAATAGTTTTCATTTACTAATTGTCCTGCTTGATGTACGTGTTCACCGAGAACAGCTCTTAAACTAGCTTGTAAAATGTGTGCAGTAGTATGATTCCTCATAATAGACTTTCTACGTTCAACGTCTATTTCAGCAGATACTACATCGCCAACGTTGATATCATTGTTATACACTATACCAAAATGTAAGTAGTGACCATCTTCATTCTTAGTAGTATCAGTAACTTCAATGCCCGTTATGAAACCAGTATCACCAACTTGACCACCACTTTCAGCATAGAATGGAGTCTTATCCAAAATAATAGTAACATCTTCACCAGCAGTAGCAGTTTGAACGCTTTCGCCATCTTTATAGATAGCTAAGATTTTACTATCATTAGATTTCATACTTGTGTAGCCAGTAAATATAGTCTTAGGGACATCAACCTTAATTTCATTACTTGCCCATGATGACTTTGCTTTAGCATTGTGGTCAGCTCTAGCACGGTCTTTCTGTTCTTTAACGCATTCATTGTACTTAGTTCTATCTACTGTGATGCCTTTTTCTTCAACGATTTCAACGGTTAAGTCTATAGGGAAACCGTAGGTATCAGATAGCTTAAAAGCATCTTCACCCGATAGAACCTTATCGTTACCGATGTTTTCTATCATATCAGCAAGTAATTCCATACCCTTATCTATAGTTTTAGCGAACTGTTCTTCTTCAACCTTTATAATCTTCTTGATGTAGTCACGTTTTTCATCAAGTTCAGGGTAAGCACATTTATTTTCATCTATAACGGTATCGCAAACCTTATATAGGAAAGGTTCGTTAATGCCTATTAATCTGCCATGACGACACGCACGACGTAGTAAACGTCTAAGGACATAACCTCTGCCCACATTAGATGGTAATATACCATCACCAACCATAAAGGTAGTACTTCTAATGTGGTCGGTTATTACTCTTAAAGATACATCAGTTTTATCGTTTTCCTTGTAGGTAACACCTGCAATCTTTGAGATGTGTTTCATAATATTTTGAACGGTATCCACCTCAAAAAGATTATCTACACCCTGCATAACACACGCTAGACGTTCCAAACCCATACCAGTATCTATGTTTTTATTTTTCATCTCAGTATAAGTACCCTTACCGTCGCTGTCGAACTGACTAAATACTAAGTTCCAAACTTCAACGTATCGGTCACACTCACAGCCTACATGACAGTCTGGTTTACCGCAACCCTTATCAGAGCCTCTATCGAAGTAGATTTCTGAACATGGACCACAAGGGCCAGAACCATGTTCCCAAAAGTTATCTTCTTTGCCGAGTCTAACCACATGGTCAGGAGCTACACCTTTACGTTGAGTCCAAATGTTGTAAGCCTCATCATCGTCTTGATATACTGAAACATGAAGTTTATCCTTAGGCATCTCAAGAACTTCGGTAAAAAATTCCCAAGCCCAATCTATAGCTTCATTTTTAAAGTAATCACCAAAGGAGAAGTTACCGAGCATTTCAAAGTAAGTGCCATGACGTGCAGTGTGACCAACGTTCTCGATATCTGGAGTACGAATACATTTTTGGCACGTAGTAACTCTCTTATTAGGAGGTACTGCTTGACCTAAAAAGAACTTCTTTAAAGGTGCCATTCCTGAATTTATCAACAGTAGACTATTATCATTTTGAGGTACTAAGGAAGAACTAGCCATTCTAGTATGACCTTTACTTTCAAAGAAACTTAGATATTTTTCTCTAAGGGTATTTAATCCAAGCCATTTCATAATATAAATAACTCCTTTTATATGATAGATTTTCTATTTAGATTAAAGACATCTACGTTCTTAAGAGTAAACTGCTCTTGTAGATGTACCATAGCATCTTTAAAGCCATCGCCCGAATCTACTATAGTATTCTTTTCATTCTCAGATATTGGCATAGCGTACAACCATGTTAGTATGTTGTCATCGTCGAGGTTTATAGTACCAAGAGATTCCTTCCAAAATAGGGGTGGTGTAGTAAGTAGTATATGTTTCATATCCGAGTTAGGTAGTAGTTCATCTAAAACGTGGTTATATATAACACCATATGCACAGGTTAGATTTTTCTCTACAATGTTCTTATATAATGTAGCCATAATCTTACCTAAAGTATCACCTAGCTCATTGGTAGAAAGTCCAAGAAGCTCAACCCTAACGTTCTTTCCATTGGATTGAAACTTACCTTTCTGATTGACCAATCCTAAAGTAAGGCAAGTCAAATAGTTTTGTGCAGGACTATCTTTACAGAATAGAATATCTGTACTAGAATCTTCTGTCTTAAAGTAGCTAAAAGGCTTTTGATTTCCGCCTACAGTTTTAGAAACCCTATCGAACATTAATCTTTCAAAGTCGTTTAACAAGAGAAAACCTCCTTAATAAAGTGTGTATTAGAATAGATTAGCCCCGTTCAGTACGGAACGAGGCTCTAAGAATATGCATTGCTAAGTCCCTGCGTATTCTATAACATTATATATCAAAATGTACCTTTTGTCAAGATATTTTGACCATTTTTGAATCCTATTTTTTTCACTCATTTTAGAAAAAAGTTCAAAAAACCCCTTGATTTTTTTGTGCAGTTATGATATAATGTAAACATAATATTTTAATGTAATTGTGAAATATCACAACTGCGTTATAAGGGAGGAATTCTTTTGAAAACTACAATTACAGCTAAAAAAATGCAGATACCACAATCCTTTGGAGAGTATTCTGAAAAAAAGATTAATGCTAAACTAGATAAGTTCTTCGGTGATGAGGCTGATGCTAAGATAATAATAGCAGAACATAAAAACCAAATCATAATTGAACTTACTGTACGCTATAATGGTATAATCTATCGTGCAGAACAGACCGCTATAGATAAGGAAGATGCCCTTGATGCTTGCATCGACAAGATTGTACGTCAGATTCGCAAGAATAAGACTAAGATAGAAAAACGCTTGAAAGAAAGTGCTTTTAAGGAAACTATCGCTGAACCTATTGAGGACGAACAGATTAACTATGATGTAGTTAAACATAAAACTTTCGTTCTTCGTCCTATGGACGTAGAAGAGGCTATCTTACAGATGAATATGCTTGGACACAACTTCTTTGTGTTCTTAAATGCAGAAACTGGCTCTACTAACGTAGTATACAAGCGTGATGAGGGTAACTATTCAGTGCTTGAACCTACTATTGAATAATCTTTGGTTAGTGTATTAATCGAGTAAAAATCCCACTACCTTTATAGGTGGTGGGATAAGTTGTTAGATACGCATATATTAATTAGAAATATATCGCCATAGTTTGTTAGCCCATTCTCTTCTCCTGCGTAGTCTATTCCTATGCGTTTAGCGGTAACTATGTTAGGCTTATAGCCGTCATTTTCTATCCAAACTTTAGAGTTATTGTATATGGTTTGTCCATTAAAAGATTTATCTATCTGTAGATACTTAGTAAGCTTAGCAGGTCCAGTAAGATTTTCACCTGCTCTAATTAACACTCCCTGAGGCTGTTCTACTTCACCCGTAATTATATTCATTAGATAGTGTATACCATAGCACATATAAACGTAGATTAACCCACTCTCTCGATATAACATAATACTTCGTGGAGTCTTACCAAACCTAGCATGACAAGATTTATCTTCTTCACCTCGATATACTTCAGTTTCAGTTATTCGTACTCTTAGGATAGCATTATCATCTAACTTTCTAACTAACACTTTGCCTATTAGGTCTGGAGCTACCTCTAGGGCATCACGATGAAAAAAATTAGCATTTAGAATCATATAGCATAATACCTCACAAGATTATTTTAATATATTAATGACTATTGCAAGATGTAACTAAAGATTTAAAGATTTTTATACTACTCTCATCTTCAAGAGAAAACTCTGGGTGCCATTGAATAGCTTGTATATATTTTTTATCTTTCATATATATACCCTCAACTAAGCCATCTTCTGAAATTGCCGACACCTTTAACCCATCTCCTAGAGTCTTTACTGCTTGGTGATGATAACTATTTACATTGAGTTTGGATTTTTGTATAGTTTTAAAAAGGGGAGTATCTTCTATGATGCTTACACTATGTTGTGGAATATTATATGGTGGTTTCTGTACATGGTTGATGTTACTTTTATACTGCGTAGGTAAGTCTTGATATAGACTTCCACCACATAGAACGTTTATCAATTGAATGCCTCTACATATTCCTAATATAGGTTTGTTTTCATGTATAGCATAGTTGAATATAGTCTTTTCCATATCATCTCGGATATCACAAGTTACACCACATTGAGGGATAGGTTTTTGATGGTACATCTTTGGATTAACATCGTGACCACCAGTAAATAGAAAGCCATCACATAGACTGCACATTTGCAAGATATTATCTATGTTGTTGCTCAATGGCATTATAATAGGTAATCCACCAACCTTTTCTATGCCTATAGAATAGGTAGGAACTAACCACATACTAGTCTTTATATCATCCCATAGGGATACTATTCCAATAACCTTTTTCATAAAATCTTTCCGACACAAAACCCCACCACTTTCAGTTGATGGTAACAGTGCCATTCTCCTTTCTGATATTTTGTAGAACGTAGTAAGCAATGGTCATCACTAAAATTAGATAAAGTTTTTTATGATACACCATAGAATGATTATCCAAATTAATACAATAGGGATTGCATAGTACCATTTCTTTGGTTTACCATTAATCCATATACTTTCTGCTTCTTTATAATTGTGTTTATAGATTTCTTTTGGAATCAATTTAAGAGTAATCATACTTAGTAAGGGGAGAACTATCATATCATCTAAATATCCTAAGATTGGTATAAAGTCAGGAATTAAATCAATAGGGGAGAGAGCATAACCAACAGTAATAGTAGCAAAGAACTTTGCTATTAAAGGAGTATCTTTATCTTTTAAGCAAAGGTAGATTGCTGGAATCGACAATTTTAACTTCTTAGTATACTCTTTTAATGACATAAAACTTCCTTCTTTCACTAGTTCTAATCTACAATTAATTCTACCATATGAACTGTAAGAAGTCAACATATTAGATATCCATATGAGAAAAATGTAACAAAAAACTCTTGACATTTTGAAAATTTTAGTATATAATAATATATAGATAAGGAACTTAATAGCAGTGGTGGACGGAGAAAATCGGTATCCTCACTGATACAAAGTTAATGTATACACATCGCACTCCGATAATATGCCGAGCGTGTATTAAAATGCTATAATCTTCTTCATAATATAAACCTCTTGTGAACCGTCTTATGCGTATAAGACGGTTCTTTTTAGTAAAAATTAGGAACGATTTACTGTCACGTTCCTAATTTGAAATAATCAACTATTTTAAGCTTTCAAAAGATTGTTTTAGGTCATTAATAATATCGTTGACGTTTTCAAGACCTACAGAGAGTCTAATTAAACCAGGGTTTACTCCAGCAGATATTAACTGTTCATCTGTAAGTTGTCTATGGGTTGCAGATGCTGGGTGTAGGACGCAAGTTCTAATATCGGCAACGTGAACCTCATTAGATGCTAACTTTAAGCCATTCATAAACCTAACGGCTACATCTCTACCACCTTGGATAGTAAAAGTAATAACTCCACTACCACCCTTTAGATATTTGTCTGCTAACTGTCTTTGAACGCCTGTAAACTTAGTAGGGTATTTAATATCACTAACTATATCCACGGTTTCAAGATAGTCTGCCACTTTAGATGCATTCTCACAGTACTGTTTCATTCTAACTGGTAGAGTTTCTAAACCTAAGTTTAATAGAAAAGCTGAATGTGCTGCTGGGTAGCAACCGAAATCTCTCATAAGTTGCATTCTTGCCTTTATTATATATGCCATATTTCCAAAAGCCTCGGTATATACCACTCCATGATAGCTTTCATCAGGTTCAGTAAACTCAGGGAACTTTCCACTCTTAGTCCAATCGAAGTTACCACTATCTACAATAACTCCACCACCTTGAACTGCATGACCGTCCATATACTTAGTAGTAGAGTGGGTAACTATATCTGCACCGAACTCTATAGGTCTACATAGTATTGGAGTAGGGAAGGTGTTATCTATTATTAGTGGAACGTTGTTAGCATGAGCAACCTTTGCAAACTTTTCGATATCGAACACTTCAATAGCTGGGTTAGCTAAAGTTTCTCCAAACACTGCTTTAGTATTAGGTTTAAAAGCTTTCTGTATAGTATCTTCATCGGCACTAGCATCTACGAAGATACATTCAATACCTAGTTTCTTTAGAGTTACTGCAAATAGATTCACAGTACCACCATATATAGTTCCAGTGGATATAAAACTATCACCAGCGTTACAAAGATTCAATATAGCTAAAAGGTTTGCAGATTGTCCACTAGAGGTACACATAGCACCTACACCACCTTCAAGGTCAGCTATCTTTTTTTCTACTGCATCTACGGTAGGATTAGCAAACCTTGAATACATATATTCAGTAGGCATATCAAAAAGTTGAGCGATATGCTCGGTGCTATCGAAAGTATATGTAGTACTTTGAACTATAGGTAACACTCTAGGTTCGCCATTCTTTGGGGTATATCCAGAATGTAAGCATTTAGTTTCTAATTCCATAAAAATGTCCTCCATAATATTTTTGATTAGTAATATCTATATTATAGCATGGTTTAGTGGGTATTTCAAGTAAATATCTAAAAAAGATTATGTTTGTGTATAGGGAAATTTTTTAATATTTTCATGGATTTTTTTTTCAATTTGCTATTGACAAGTTAAAATATTAGTGCTATAATTTAAACATACTAATCCTATAAAAAAAGTATGATTTAATTTGAAAGGCAGTTGAACATATTAAATGAACAGTAATATAGATAATCATGGGCATGAACACCTACATAACCATAGAGCTTTAATTGGTTTCGATGAGCATGGTATTCCAAAGGTTATAGTTCCTGCAGATACTCATACTCATGTTGATAAAGACGGAAACGTTATTGAACACTCTCATGAATTTACCGCAGACTATATGAAAGCTGTTTCAGATTACAGAAAAACTTTCCCATCTAAGTAAGAGGTACTAGAGAATACTCCTGACCCTGCCGTTAAACAGATGATTCTTCACATGGAACAACTAGGCATAGATACTACTTTTGACAGGTTCGACAAGCAGAAACCTCAATGTGCTTTTGGTCTATCGGGAGTCTGTTGTAAGATTTGCAACATGGGTCCTTGTAAGATTACTCCAAAGAGTCCTAGAGGTATCTGTGGTGCTGATGCAGACTTAATAGTCGCTAGGAATCTTTTAAGAAGCGTAGCCGCTGGGGTTGCTCAACATGGTATGCACGCTAGGGAAGTGGTACTATCTTTGAAGTGGGCAGCCGAAGGTAAACTAGATATTCCAATAGTGGGTGATTATAAGATTAAGAGTATGGCTAAGGCTTTTTGGAATCCCTACTGAACATAGACAGTTAAAGAATATCGCTATAGATTTAGCTAACGTTCTATTAGAAGACCTATCTAGGACTGAACCTAATGAGTATAAGACTATTAAAGCTTGTGCACCATCTGAAAGACAAGAGGTTTGGAAAAAACTCGATATTCTTCCTATTAGTGCATACCATGAAGTATTTGAGGCTTACCATAAATCTGGTTGTGCTACCGATGGTGATTGGCAAAGCATTATGCAACAGTTTTTACGTTGTGGATTAACCTTCACATTTACAGGCGTAGTTGCATCGGCAATTGCCACGGATAGTCTTTTTGGTGTTGGTGATAGAGTTACATCTAAGGTAAACATAGGAGCTTTAAAGAAAGGTTACGTAAACATTGCAGTACATGGGCATCTGCCAACATTAGTTAGTCAAATAGTAAAGACTGGCTACAGTGAGAAGTTTCAAAGTATGGCTAAGTCTGTAGGAGCAAAAGGCATACAGTTCTATGGTATATGTTGTAGTGGACTATCTGCTATGTATAGGTATGCTGGAGTCATTCCGTTATCCAATGCGGTAACGGCTGAGTTAGTCCTAGGCACTGGTGCTTTAGACCTATGGGTTGCAGATGTTCAAGATGTCTTTCCTGCTATAATGGACGTTGCTAAGTGCTATAAAACTACAGTAGTCACAACTAGTGACTCCGCTAGACTCCCAGGTGCTGAACATTATGCATATGACCATCACCATTCTAATATTGGAGAAACTCAAGCACTTGCAGAAAAGATAGTTACTAGAGCTATCGAGAGTTTTCAAGCTAGACAAGGAATCCCAGTATTCATTCCACCTTACGAAGTAGAGGCTGAAACGGGATTTTCTGTTGAGTATGTGCATAAGCATTATGGTAGCATGAAACCTCTAGCAGAGGCTATTAAAAGTGGTAAAATACTTGGCATTGTAAACATGGTAGGCTGTAACAATCCAAAGGTAGTATACGAAAGAGCAATAGTAGACGTTGCAGACGTCTTAATTAAAAATAACGTTTTAATACTAACCAATGGTTGTGCATCGTTCCCACTTATGAAACTAGGGTACTGTAATACTTCTATATACAATAAGACTGGTGACAGCTTAAAAGAATTCCTATTGTATGGAGAACTACCTCCAGTATGGCACGTTGGCGAATGTATAGACAATACACGCTCTTCGGGAATCTTTAGTGGTATCGCTCAAGAGTTAGGTAAGAACATCTATGAGTTACCATTCGGATTCAGTTCACCAGAATGGGGTAATGAGAAAGGCATCGGTGCTGCATTGGGATTCAGATTGATGGGTGTTACTTCATATCACTGTGTAGAGGCTCAGATACATGGTTCAGAAAAGGTTATAAAGTTCTTAAAAGAAGATACTAAGTCTATGTTAGGCTCATCGATGGTTGTAGATACTAATCCTACATCTTTAGGCGAAAAGATAGTTCAGGACTTTAAAGCTAAGAGAAAAGCACTCGGTTGGATAAATACATAGAGTTTATAACATAAGAAAGAGGGTTTATACTATGAAGTTTAATAGATTAATATCGGTAGTAATATCAATGGTATTGTTCGGTTCAATGGTAGGCTGTAGTAGTAGTTCCACCGATACAGATGATACATCGACGGATAGCGGAAAGACCATCGTAACCATTGGATATTTGCCAATTACTCATGCATTGGCTGTGTTCGAGGAAAAAGAACTCTTAGAACAAGAAGGCAGTGACATAGATATTAAGTTAGAAAAGTTTAGTGCATGGTCAGATTTAACCGATGCTTTAAATACTGGCAGAATAGATGGTGCATCTGTTTTAATAGAGTTGGCTATGAGTGCAAAGAGTCAAGGTATAGATTTAAAGGCAGTTGCATTAGGTCACAAAGATGGTAATGTAATAGTAGTATCTAACGATATTCAAAGCGTTGCCGACCTAAAAGGTAAGACCTTTGCAATACCTCACACACAGTCCTCACATAACATTCTGTTAAACGATATGTTATCTAAGGAAGGTCTAACCATAGACGATATAAACATTACACAGCTATCTCCTTCAGAAATGCCATCTTCACTAGCTAGTGGAGCTATCGCTGGATACTGCGTTGCTGAACCCTTTGGAGCACAAGCAGTTAGTCAAGGCATTGGCAGAGTGCTATACTACTCAGAAGACCTTTGGGAAAACTCTCTGTGTTGTGGATTGGTTTTCAACGGTGAGTACCTAGAGGAACATCAAGATATAGTAGATACCATCATAGATAAGTATATGGAAGCAGGTAACTCATTAGACGATGCTACTGCTAAGAACATAGCATCGGAATATTTAGGTCAAACCGATGACGTTTTAGACGTTTCTCTACAATGGATAAACTATAACGACCTAACCATATCTCAAGAGGACTACAATCTGCTATGCGATAAGGTAATATCCTATGGAATCTTAGAGAATCCACCAACCTATGAGGAGTTTGTCTATGCAAAAGATTAAAAAGTTATGGCATATAGTAGTATCTTTTGGAGTACTTATTATAATATGGCAACTAGTGGCAACCTTTGGCGGATTCAATTCTGTACTGTTTCCAACGCCTATTAAGGTGGCTACAGCATTTCAAGAGTTGTTCACCAGTGGATTAAAAGGTAGTACTTCCGATGCTACTTTGATATCACATTTAGTAGCAAGCCTATATAGGTTTGCAATAGGATACTTTAGTTCAGTGATAGTAGCTGTATTCTTAGGATTAATCTTTGGTTGGTTCAATAAGGTATACGCATACATAGACCCAATAGTTCAACTGTTAAGACCTATTGCACCAATAGCATGGTCACCCTTTGTAGTGCTATGGTTCGGTATTGGAGATATTCCTGCTATAGCAATAATCTTCATTGCAGGATTTTTTCCCGTACTACTATCTACAATTACTGCAGTTAGAAACATAGACCCCATATACTTAAAGGTTGCAAGAAACTTTGGACTATCTCAATTTGCAACCCTTACTAAGATAGTTTTCCCTGCAATCTTTCCACAGATAGCATCTAGCTTACACCTAGCGTTGAGTACATCTTGGATATTCTTAGTATCTGGTGAGATGGTAGGCTCACAATCTGGATTGGGATTTTTAATCATGGATACTAAGAACTGTATCCGTTCAGACGCTCTACTTGCTACCATGATTACCATAGGTGTGGTAGGATTACTATTAGACAGATTAATAGGTTTAGTCGAAAATTTGGTGGCTAAAAAGTGGGGTTTTGGTGTAACTAAGTACATCAATAAAGATTAGTTTAAGGTGGTGTTAATATGTACATAGAAGTTAAAGATGTATCTGTAAACTATGACAACAATTTTCAAGCCTTAAACCATGTATCGTTATCCATAGAAAAAGGGGAGTTTATATGTCTACTAGGGCCATCGGGTTGTGGAAAGACTACTCTTTTAAATTCTATTGCAGGCTTTGAAAAGGTCACTGAGGGTGAGATAACTATCGATGGGAAAAAGTTACTAAACCCGTCATAGATAACATAACCATATTTCAAAACTACGGGCTACTTCCTTGGCGAACCGTACAGAAGAACATAGAATTCGGTTTGGAAATTAAAAAAATCCCTAAGGAACAACGCAAAGATATAGCAAAAAAATATATAGATATGGTAGGACTATCGAAGTTTATCAATAGTAGACCACATCAACTATCGGGAGGTATGCAACAGAGAGTAGCTATTGCTAGAGCGTTAGCTATCAACCCCGATATAATATTTATGGACGAGCCTCTAGGTGCTTTAGATGCTATTACTAGAATGAAACTTCAAGACGATATCTTAAAGCTATCTAAGAGCGAAAAAAAGACCATAATATTCGTAACTCATGACATTGAAGAGGCTGTATTCTTAGCAGATAGAATAGTAATAATGACGCCTAACCCTGGAAAGATTAAAAGCATAGTGAACATGACTATTCCTCACACTAGGGACAGAACTTCAGAGAACTTTCTATACGCTAGGGATAAAATCTTTGAGATATTTAATATGAAATCTGAACACAAACCAGCACCAGAATACTTTATCTAGTGTTGGAAAAAGATATATACATATGGAGGTTATTTTATATGGCTTGTTTTTTAATTCCTACTGCCGAGGCAATAGCAACAACTATAGCAACTAAAATTATTGAAAAAGGTGAGAAAGGGAATGCTAAAGAATCGCAATTGCATATTAGCAATAAGTTAAGATGGTTATCTAATATGTTGTGGGGAGGTTCAATTCTATTAGCTTTTGAACACGTTTGGCATGGTGAAGTAACTCCATGGTTTCCATTCCTAAGTGCTATGAGCAACTCCGAAGATACCGCTAGTATGCTCCATGAAATGAGTACGGTAGGAGTATCTATGGCACTGGTAGTTACCGCCGTTTGGATAGCTATGGTATTAGTATCAAACTCTATGGAAAGAAAATCTAAACATATGGCACAACGTAACGATTAAATAGGAGGGTGCTTTTTATGACTCTATTGATAACCATACTAGCTAGTGTAATATCGACCATACTATGGTATAAGAATCTTCCTAACGATACTATGAAGTTAGGTACGTTGACCTTAATCTATTGGGGAGCATCTTTAATGTGGCTAGTAGATGCTATTGCTGAGTACGTTGAACTTCAAAGTGAGTTCTTTACTCCAACCTTAAATGATATGTTAAATGATGCTTTCTTAGGAATATCTGTAGTAGTACTAGGTTTAATAATATGGCTAACCGTATTAATACTTAAAGACCCACAAGGCAAGATTATATCTGCACTTGTACGCACAGATAAGAATAGAGAATAAAACTATAATAGATAGAATTTGTAGAGGATTAATATCCTCTACTTTTCTATTTATTAACTATTCTTTTAACGTTATAATATATACTTATCTAAAAAGGGGATATCTTTTGCCTTAAAAGAGGTATCTTTTAGATAGTTTAGAGGGCTATCTTTTAAAGGAGCAAAGCTAATAGAGTACGCACATAGGCATTGATACCTTTCTTGATATCTTCGGTTTATATCCACGTTGCCATACTTATTATCGCCTAGTAGGGCACAACCAATATGTGCAAGATGTGCTCTAATTTGATGCGTTCTACCTGTGATGAGTTCCACTTCCACTAGGTACAGACCATCTTTGGATTTTAAAACTTTATACCTAGTGATAATCTTTTTAAAGTTAGGCGTAGGAACATCTACAATCTTTACTAAGTTAGACTTACTATCTTTTTGATGGTAGGCTATCAAAGTATCTTGATTTTTAGGTGGTTTAGATACCACTATACATAGATACTTTTTATGCACTTGACTATCTTTAATCATCTGATTGATACATCTCAGTGTTTGAGAGTTCTTTGCACATATTACCAATCCACAAGTATTTCTATCTATACGGTTACATAATGCTGGTGCAAATGAGTTCTCCATACTAGGATTGTATTCATGTTTTTCAATTAAATACTTTTTAATCCTATTGATTAAAGTATCTTGAGAGTTTTCGTTATCGGTATGTACTACCAACCCTGTAGGTTTATCTACTATTAATAGGTTATTATCTTCAAACACTATCGATATTTTTGAGTCGACTTTCTGTAAATCCAAAGTCCTAGAGGCATCATCTTTAAAGAAGTCATCGTTAATATACATGGTTACAATATCACCAAGTTGTAAACGTTGCGATACTTCGCAACGTTTACCGTTTACTTTTATATTCTTAGTACGAATGAACTTGTACATCATAGACTTAGGTAGATTCTTACAAGTCTTTAAGATAAATTTATCTACACGCTGATTAGAATCATTTTGATTAACTGTGAACTGTTTCATTATCGTTTAAAATATCCTCTATTCTGTTAATTTCGTCTTGAGTGAAGTTAGTACTCTTAACGGCTTGGACGTTGTCTAAAATCTGTTGAGGCTTACTAGCACCTACTAATACAGAAGTAATCTTTCCATTGCGTAGTATCCAAGATACTGCAAGTTGAGAAAGTTTTTGACCTCTTTCCTTAGCGATTTCATTTAACTTTATAATCTGTATACGTCTTTTATCGGTAAGTTGTTCTTCTAGCCAAGAGTTTCCCTTACCTATCCTAGAATCTTTTGGTATACCATGTAGATATCTATCGGTAAGCATACCTTGTGCAAGAGGTGAGTAGACTATTAAACCAAAGCCTTGTTCTATTGCAAAGTCATCAAGACCGTCATCTTCAATCCAGCGATTGAACATAGAGTATGATGGTTGATTGATTACGAATGGAGTCTTTAGCTCTTTGAAGATTTCTAACATTTTAGCAGTATTTCTCTTATTGTAGTTAGATATTCCTACATATAAAGCCTTACCTTGTTTAACAATATGGTCTAAGGCTAAAGCAGTTTCCTCAAGAGGTGTTTCTGGGTCATATACATGATGATAGAATATATCTACATAGTCAACACCAATACGTTTTAAGCTTTGGTCTAAGCTAGATATTAAATACTTCCTAGAGCCATGCTTATCGCCATAAGGCCCAGCCCACATATCATAGCCTGCCTTAGTGGATATACATAGTTCATCACGGTAGGGACGTAGACCTTTATCTAATACCTTACCAAAGTTTTCTTCAGCAGAGCCACCGCCGTAGTTGTTAGCCATATCAAAATGGACAATTCCGTTATCGAAAGCAGTGTATATCATGCTTTGAATGTTATTAAAATCATCGTTTGAACTAAAGTTATGCCATAACCCTAAAGATACGGCAGAAAGTTTTAATCCAGACTTTCCACAACGATTATAAGGCATATCATTGTACCTATTTGGATTCGCACTATACATAAAAAAATCTCCTTGTAATATATTAACTATGGGCAAAAAATATTATTTAATAGTAGTATGCCCGTATCTGTCTTAAAAATTTTAGATTTAATGTTTTTTATACCATCTGTAGAGCAACTATCTTCAAAGAGGTTTACTAAAAAGTCTGCTTCTACTAGGATTTGATAGTCTAAGCCTTGAATATTATCATATGTGTGATGATGTCCCACAAGATAGCAAACTCTATCAATAATTGATTCTTCAAAGTTAAGACTTTCTAAAAGTTTTCTAGCCTCAGGTACACCTTCAATCTCTTGATATTTTCCTGCACTGCTGTTATACTTTATCTCACTGTTTTTAATACCTATATCATGAACTATAGATGCAACCTCTAGGGTAAAAAGTTCCTGCCTAGATAGGTTTTCTAATTCACCGATACATTTAGCATAGGAATGAACTTTTATATAGTGATTGATTCTTTTCATATCACCTTTGAAGTAGTCTGTCATAGCAATCTTTAATCTTTCAATTTCCAACATATAAGATTCACCTCTAAAAATGATTACTTTTTAATAACTATATTGTACCATACTTATCATAGGAATACAAGTTACAAAATAGAAAAAAAGGGCAACCATTAAGTTGTCCTTAAAAAATAGTTAATAGCTAGATATACTGTAGGCTCTTGAGTATGTATATTATAGCGGTGATAGTCACAGAGGAAAATAGGGTAGTAAGAACTACTATACTACAAGACAGAACTTCATCATTCTTCATGCTACGAGCCATAATATAACTTGCTACCGTAGTAGGTGCTGATAACATTATTACTATTGCAACCAATTCTTGATTTCTAAAGCCAAGCAGTATTGCAATAGGTAACATAATAGCAGGTTGAACTATCAACTTAATGGCAGTTGCTACTATGGTCAAATTTAACTTCTTAATAGCTTTAGCACCCTCGAAATCTGCACCTACTATTAACAGAGCTAACGGAGCAGTAATACCTGCAAGGTTTGAAAGAGTCTTATCTATCATAGTTGGAAACTGTACATTCAATAGAGCAAATGGTATACCACATACTATGCCTATTATTATAGGGTTCTTAACAATTCCTAGTAATATCTTCTTAACGAACTGTTTTCCGTGCAACCTTTCGCCCTCGCCATATATGGTATACAGAGTAACCGCCATAACGTTATAGAAAGGCACACTTGCTATAATCATCATAGGAACCATTCCAGAGTTACCATACATATTTTGAGAGAATGCAACACCTAATATGGCAGCACTTCCTCGATAAGCACCTTGGACAAAACTTCCTATTGAACGTTTTTCCTTTATAAATATTACTGCAAATAACCAAATCAGACCTATGCATATTACAGTCGATACGAAACAGAATACCATAAACTTAACGTCTACCATAGACCGTATATCGGTAGATGAGATATCCATAAATAGTTGTATAGGTAGTAATATTTTAAATACTAGGTCGTTGGTTGTAGGAACGAATTCTTTCGATATAATCTTTTTCTCTTTTAGAAACCAGCCTAAAAAGATTATCAAAAAGACTGGCACTGTAGCGTTTAAACTAAATAGAAAATTTTCCACTAGTTAAATTGACACCCCTTTTACGTGTCTAATACTTAGTAGTATATTTTTAATATTGACTATTACCATTTTTAATATTATAATTATATTAGTATAAATTAAAATTACATTATTAGAGGAGGTGTTAGTAGAATGTCAATATCAAATATTTTCGATATTCCTCAATACTACTATTTTGAGGCAGGTAATGACTATGTAGGTAGTCTTAACGGATTAAACTTTAAGATAAAACATAGTGATGTATTAACTATATATCTATATCATGGTGCTAAAAGCTATGAACTTAGTGAGCCATATGCAAAGGAAACCTTTTCAAACGATGTACAAGGGTACTCTGAATTAGTTCAATGGCTTGAAAGTGAATACCTTACACATAAGCAGACAGAGTTTTATGGTAATAGAATAAAGTTAAGGTAAATAGTTATCATAGGTCAAATTTGACCTATGATTCTGTGACTAATTTCTTTTTATACCACTTTCAGTATTTAAAAATTTTTTAAATAAAGTTTCAACCTCATCGCCTTGCTTTATATTGTTCTTGCGTTTATCGAAAGCACTTTGGAATCTTTTGTTTAACTGTTCGTTAATCTTAACGGCGAGTTCAAGTTCTTCCATGCTACAATTTTCTGCAAGACCTATAACTGTCTTCATAGCATTCATATAATTTTCAACAGCATCTTTAAAGTTGTAACCTTCAGCCTGTTGTTCTTTCTTTAACTCAATCTCTCTCTTTTCATTAGAGATTCTTTCACTGTCTTCTAAACTCTTACGAGCTGCAGTGATAAGTCTTTTAGCCTCTTTGTCGATATCTAAATCATAGAAGTATTCAGGACCTAAACCATAAAGTCTAGCTAACTTCTCTTGATTTGCTCTCGACATTCTTCCGCCAGTACCGTTCTCCCAGTTAGATATAGAAACTCTGCTAACACCTAATCTAGCAGCAACCTCTTCTTGAGTACAACCGTAAACTTCTCTCATGTACTTTAAATTGTTTGGAATCTTATTCTTCTTAGCCATAACAAAACAATCCTTTCTTAGATATTAATTAGAAAGTATATCAAAGCTTAATGGTGACTTGAAACGATGCGATATGCAATAATATACTTTTTATATAGCGTACCTATTGCAAGAATGAAAATTTAATAAATTGAATCAAAAACTTAACAATCAGCACACTAAATCTATAACAATTATACCATTATAAAAAGATTTTGTCAACTAAGTAATAAAGAAGTTTTTAAAAAAATATTGCAATATTATTCTATTTTGACGTTGGTTGGAAGCAAATACATATGTTTAAAGTAAAGTTGCTGGTATATACTATGTGTATTCAAGCATTTACATACTAAAAAATAAGGAAACGATTAACTATCGTTTCCTTATTAATATAATATACTACATTAGATAAGAAAAATCATTGCATATAGTTCCAAAATTTCTAAGACTTCGGCTGATAGTTTTTTCATATGCTTTCTTTGTCTAGGCGTAGTACCAGAAGCTACGTAACATACTGTACCAATAGCAGAACCTATTAATATACCTTTAGCGATAGTTTTAATCTTCATAAGTTATAGCACTTCTTTCTATATTTTAATCTTATATTTTTATTATGGCCATATTTTTTAGACATATTATAGGAACTTTACACTATAAAAACTAATCTAAATTTGGTAAAACTCTTCTTAGATATTTTCCTGTATACGATTTTTCACACTTAGCAACGTCTTCGGGAGTGCCTGTAACTACAATATTTCCGCCTAAGTTTCCACCTTCAGCACCTAAATCTATGATGTAATCGCAAGATTTTATTACATCTAGGCTGTGTTCTATTACCAATACGGTATTTCCACCATCTACAAGGGTATTCAAAATATCTATTAGTCTATGAACGTCAGCAGAGTGTAAGCCCGTAGTAGGTTCATCTAATACGTAGATAGTCTTTCCAGTGGAACGTTTTGAAAGTTCTGTGGCAAGTTTAACTCTTTGAGCTTCGCCACCAGATAGTGTAGTAGAACTTTGACCAATCTTTATATATCCTAGTCCTACACTTTGGAGAGTTCTAAGTTTACGTGATATTTTAGGAACGTTTGAAAAGAACTCTACACCGTCATCTACGCTCATATCTAATACATCGTAGATAGACTTACCTTTATAATGAACCTCTAGGGTTTCACGATTATAACGTTTTCCATGACATACTTCACAAGGAACATAGACATCGGGTAGAAAGTGCATCTCAATCTTTATTATGCCATCACCTTGACAAGCCTCACAACGACCGCCCTTAGTATTAAATGAGAATCTTCCAGCAGTATAACCTTTAGCCTTGCTGTCGGTGGTTTGTGAAAAGATTTCACGTATATCAGAGAATACTCCCGTATAGGTTGCAGGGTTAGAACGTGGAGTTCTACCTATTGGTGATTGGTCTATGACGATAATCTTATCTAAGTTTTCAACACCCTTAATTTCTTTAAAATCCGAGGCAGTTTCTTTGGCTCTATTAAGCACATTAGAAAGATGTTTTGCTAATATTTGATTTACTAAGCTAGATTTCCCTGAACCTGATACCCCTGTAACACAAATCATCTTACCTAGAGGAATTTTAACGTCTATGTGTTTTAGATTGTTGGCATGAGCATCTATAATCTCTAAATATTTACCATTTCCAATACGCCTAGTAGTGGGAACAGATATAGATTTTTTTCCGCTTAGATACTGCCCCGTAATGGAATCTTCACAGTTTAGAAGCTCTTTAGGAGTTCCAGTAAATATAATCTCTCCACCGTATACTCCTGCACCTTTTCCTACATCTACGACGTAGTCTGCACTCATAATGGTATCTTCATCGTGTTCTACCACTATTAGAGTATTACCTAGGTCACGAAGTTTCTTTAGTGTTGCGATAAGCTTATCGTTATCACGTTGATGTAAACCTATGCTAGGCTCATCTAAGATGTATAGAACTCCAGTTAAGTATGAACCTATTTGAGTAGCCAATCTAATACGCTGACTTTCTCCACCAGATAGCGTTCCAGAACTTCTTGCTAAACTTAGATATTCTAAGCCTACATTCTTTAAGAATGTTAATCTTTCTTTAATCTCCTTAACTAATCTTTCGGCTATAATGGTATTCTTTTCATTCATCTTAAGGGTTTCAAAGAATTCTAGCGTTTCAGTAATAGATTTATGACAAAGTTCATCTATGTTTATTCCACCTACCGTAACCGATAACACTTCTTTCTTTAATCTTTTGCCCTTACAAGTAGGACATAAAACTTCTTTCATATGTTTTCTGAGTTCTTCTTTTGAGTAATCACTTTCAGTACTGCTGTAGCGTCTTTTTATGTTATTAACTATACCCTCAAAGGTAGAGTTTCTGTATCCACCACCGAAACTCTCGATAACGTCTATGTGGAGTCTTTCTCCGTTAGTTCCATACAGAAACACATCTAAGACTTCTTTAGGAAGGTCTTTAATAGGGGTATCTAATGATATATTATACTTCTTAGCGATAGCCTTATAGTACATCATGGCAACAGAATTTTCACCTAAAGAGTTCCAACCACTTGCACATATGCCACCATCTGCTATGGATTTGTTTCTATCTGGTATTATGGTATCTATATCAATCTCTTCAAATACGCCTAGACCTGTACAAGTTTCACACGCTCCAAATGGACTATTAAAAGAAAACATTCTTGGAGTAAGTTCTTCAATAGATATATTATGTTCGGGACAAGCATAGTTTTGAGAGAATAGCATAGGCTCATCGCCGATTATATCCACTATTACTAAACCATTTGCTGAGTTCATAGCAGTTTCTAAGCTTTCGGCTAAACGTGACTGTATTCCATCTTTAATTACTAGTCGGTCAACTACTATTTCAATATTATGTTTTTTATTCTTATCAAGTTTAATATCTTCTGATGATAGGTCATACATAGTACCATCGCAACGTACACGAACGTATCCCGAACGCCTAGCCTTGTCTAACTCTTTTATATGTTCACCCTTGCGACCTCTTACTATAGGCGATAGTATTTGAACCTTAGTCCCAATGTCTAAAGCCATTATAGTATCTGTAATATCATCTAAGGTCTGCATAGATATTTCTCTTCCACATATTGGACAGTGTGGAATGCCCGTCCTAGCGTATAGCAATCTTAAATAATCATAGATTTCTGTAACCGTTCCCACAGTAGAACGTGGATTCTTTGAAGTAGTCTTTTGGTCTATTGAAATGGCAGGGGATAGTCCATCAATACTGTCTACATCGGGCTTACTCATTTGACCTAAAAACTGTCTAGCATACGATGATAAACTTTCCATATATCTGCGTTGACCATCTGCAAAGATGGTATCGAACGCTAAAGATGATTTTCCTGAACCTGATAATCCTGTCATAACGGTTAGACTATCTCTAGGAATCTCTACATTGACATTCTTTAGATTATGTTCTCTAGCACCTTTGATTACTATCTTATCATTCTTCATGTTATATTAAACCTCCTTATTATATCTACATTATAGATTATATCACTAATCTTTACCGTTTACAAGTTTTCAAATACCATTATAACCAATAATAATATCATAACCTAGAGGAGTACTCTATATACTATTTAAATTCATAAAAAACTCTTGACATTTGCTTATAAATATGATATTATATTATTATGAATCATTAAGGCACGTCATTAGATGGATAGAAAAAACTTTAAAAAGTGTTTTTTGTTAGTTACAAACTAGTGACAGCAGTTATATAAATCAAGTAAATACGTCGTTCAAACCCATTCAATATAATGTCACATTATATTGAATGGGTTGCTTTTAAAAATCTTTTAAAGTACATTTGGTTGTATTTAAACTCATAACTTTTAATTTTAAGTTTTGTACTCAATGGCTCTTGATTTATACTCCATGATAGTATATAATAATATAAGTAATCTGTTTTGTGGAGTGATGTATATAGTATGAGTATTTTTAAGAGTAAAGTTTTAAAATCTATATGTCTTATCTTAACCTGTGGGATACTTTCATTTACTATGGGTTGTGAAGAAGAACAGTCCGATGGTAAAGGGTATCTATTTAACTATACCATGATGCAAAATCCACAAAACTTAGACCCTCAAATTGCTACCGATAGCAACTCTATAACCGTTATAGATAATACCTTTACTGGTCTTATGACTAAAGATGACGATAACAACATAGTATGCGGTGTAGCTGAAAGTTATACCGTTTCTGAAGATGGTCTAACATATGTATTCTATCTAAGAAAAGATTATAAGTGGTATACATCTGATGGCTTAACTATTAACGTAACCGCAGATGACTTCTTGTTCACTTTTCAAAGGCTATTCAATCCAGAGATGCAATCTCCGTATGGAGAAAAGTTTTCATGTTTAAAGAATGCTCAAGCCATATTGAACAGTAACGAAGAGTACTCATATACCGATATAGGCGTATATACTAGCGATAGCTATACTATTACATTCTTACTAGATACTCCAAACTCTGAATTTTTAGACCTGCTTACACAATCGTATGCAATGCCTTGTAATAGAGAGTTCTTTAATAGTACACATTCTACGTATGGTCTATATGACTATTCTACTATATCTAATGGAGTATTCTACGTTAAGCAATGGTTCTATGATAAGTATGGAAATGATAATTTCTTAACCTTACGTAGAAATCCAATGAATCCCAACTATGATGACTATTCACCTTATGCAATACAATTTACCATAGATGAGGATACGGAACTATCGGAGATTCAACACAGTTTCTACAAAGATGAAACTGACCTATACTATTGTGATACTATAGATAGCTCATCTATAGATAAAGACGATGTAGTAATATCTTATAATGTATCTACAGTAGGAATCGTTTTTAATATAGAAGATGCTCAGTTTAAGAGTAAGAATCTACGAAACGCTTTTGCGTACTCAATCGACAGAACACAGGCATTAGAAAAATCTACTAGCGATATAGATGTGGCTTATGGTATAGTACCTAGTGCTTGTACTATCCTAGGGAAATCTTATAGAGATATTATTTCCGAAACAGAAACACAACACTCTCTTGATGAGGTCATGACAGAATATCAAACTGCCAAGAGTTCTTTAGGAGAAATATCCGATGTTAGAATTATTATGGAAAATGGTGTCGATAGTTCCTTTATTAAATCCATTACCGATAATTGGAAAGAATTATTTGGCGTAAACGTACTCTTAGAACCCCTAACGTCAGAAGAGTTTGAAAAGGCTTTAAACAATCAAGACTATCAGATAGCCATATATTGCCTAACCTCAGAAGACAATAGACCATACTCTTTCTTAAGTTACTTTCTATCTACCAATGAGTTCTTTAGCTACAGTAACCTAGAGGTAGATACTCTTTTAAAGGTATCGGAACAGTATGCAGATTCTAATAGTACCATTGAAACGTACGCTCAAATTGAAGATAGTATCTTGCAAGAAAATATATTTGTGCCTTTATACTATAATAAAGAATATCTTGTATGTGGTAGTGGCATCGATAACATAGGCTATAATCCATTTAACCATCAATTCAACTTTGAGTATGCTCTTAACTATAATCAAGATGATTAGTGAATATATAATAAAAGAGCGACTACACATAGTCGCTCTTGATATCTACATAAATATATTAGTCGTTCATAAATACATAGAATGCTTTATATGCCATATATACATCAGTTTTTGCGACAACCTCAAAAGGAGCGTGCATACATAGTACAGGCACTCCAACGTCGATAGTATCTACATCTAAATTGGCGATATACATAGCTACAGTACCACCACCACCAGCATCTACTTTTCCAAGTTCACCAGTTTGGAATATAACATCATTATCTCTTAATAGATTATGAACCTTTCCAACAAACTCCGCAGATGCGTCAGAAGTTCCAGACTTTCCTCTTGAACCAGTAAACTTAGTAACTACTACACCGTAGTTTAAGAATGCAAAGTTTTTCTTATCGGCAACGTCGGGATACGTTGGGTCGAAACCTGCATTAACATCAGCAGATAAACATTCTGAGTTAGATAGTACAGTTCTACCATCTACACCAAAGCAATCGGCTAAATCGTAGATAAAGTATTTCAAATAAGATGAACATAATCCAGTGTTACCATCAGAGCCAGTTTCTTCCTTATCGGTAAGGATTACTATAGAAGTCTTATTAGGAGTATTAGTATCCATGCAAGCCATCATAGAGGGATATGCACACACTCTATCATCATGACCGTAAGAACCTATCATACTTCTGTCAAAGCCTATATCTTTAGCTTTAAAGGCTGGAACTGCTTCAATTTCAGCAGACATGAAATCATCTTCTACTATGCCATACTTCTCATTGAGCAACTTCATGATGTTTAACTTTACTAGGTCACTACCCTCTTCAGATTTTAAAGGTTGTGAACCTATCAAGATGTTCAACTTTTCACCCTCTATAGCCTTAGATAGATTCTTCTGCATTTGGTCGGTAGCTAGATGTATTAGTAAATCTGTAACACAGAATACAGGGTCGCTTTCATCTTCACCGATGTTTACTTCAACCTTAGAGCCATCACGTTTAACTATTACGCCATGCAAAGATAGTGGAATGGTAGTCCATTGATACTTCTTAATTCCACCATAATAATGAGTCTTAAAGAGTGCAATCTCATTATCCTCATATAGAGGATTTTGTTTTAAATCCAAGCGTGGACTATCTATATGAGATGCACATATCTTAACACCTCTAGAGATATCTTCTTTACCTATTACTGCAAATATTATTGCTTTATCTCTATTATTATAGTAGACTTTATCACCAGATTTTAAAGACATTCCCTTAACGAATGGAACATATCCGAACTTTTCAGCAGTCTTTATTGCAAACTTGACTGCTTCACGTTCTGTCTTTGCTTGATTTAAAAAACTTTTATAGCCCTCACAAAATTGATTACATTTAGCAATATCCTCATCACTCATAAGTTGATAAGCATTCTTTTTCTGTTGAAATAGGCTCTTTTTTAACTCTTTAATATCCATAGATATCAAATCCTTTCTTTGTAAATATTATTATATTAAGCTTTACACTACACTATTAAAAAGATAATCTACTATAGGTTGAACCTTGCCCATATTTAATGGTTGAAATACATATGCAGATATCTCCCCCACCTTATTGAAAGATGTTTCTAATAGTTCAATGTAGTAGGTTGCCTTTAGATTATCCCCATTTTTGATATATTTATATATGTTGTTTAACAACATAGTAACCTCATCTTTAGTTAGGTCATTGACCTTTGGAGCAGTAGGTAGTACTGCCAATTCAGCTAAATCTCTAAGATTAAAGTAGTTTTTAAACTCTAAGAAATCGTTAGGAGAGAAATTTTTTCCCGTCATGATATTTAAAGTAGCCATCTCTTTAAAGCAATCATTAGGATTTTTAATAATATAATCTATAAAGTTTCTAGCCATCTGTACCATCTTAGTATCTGGTGCAGGATATATAAGTTCTTTTCTCATATAATTACTCCTATGGTTTTATATTCTATATATATTATATCATTCTAAGTTTGTATTGTCAAGAATAAGTATGGAACGTCTGTTTTGATATAGACGTTCCATATTTTTAAATGAATCTTTTGCGTACTATACCTTTAAAGAGTCTTCATACTTAAGTATAATATCTTCGTAGTGCTTAATCTTTATGTTGAGTCTGTCTATGGTAGTTTGAATGTTATCACGTTTAGCCTCAAGGTTTTTAAGCTGTTCAACTAGTAGATTCTTTCTAGCCTCTATAGTATCATCGCCCATTTGAAATAGCTGAACGTACTCAATAAGAGCCTCAATAGGCATACCTGCACTACGCATACACTTTATAAAGTTAATCCAGTTGCAACTTTCGGCATCGTATTCACGTAGACCGCTCTTGTTTCTAGGTACAGAAGGAATCAATCCAATGCGTTCGTAGTATCGTAAGGTATCAGTAGATATTTCAAATTTTCTACTAACTTCACCGATAGTCATATAGTATCACCTCGATTAGCAACTATGAGAGTTTATCATATTCAACATCGGATACAGGTTCGCACCACTCATTGTAAGTATCTTCACCAGAGCATTCAACTGCAATGTGACTAAACCAAGAATCTTTCTTAGCACCATGCCAATGTTTAACGTTTGCAGGTATGGTTATAACCATACCTTGAACTAAGCTTATAGGCTGTTTGCCCTCCTCTTGATACCAACCCTCACCAGCGGTACATATTAAAATTTGACCACCACCTCTAGTAGCATGATGTATATGCCAATAGTTTCTGCAACTAGGCTCAAAAGTTACGTTTGCCATAAATATAGATGCCTCTTTAGGGTCTGTTAGTGGCTTTAAGTAAGAGTTTCCAATAAAGTACTTAGCGAACTCTACGTTCAAAGAACCCATTCCAAAAGAGTTTACCTTTTCAAAATCTTGTAAGTTTAGATATTTCATATATAAATTCTCCTTTTTAATAGACTATACGTTTCTACCCATTTCATATGCTTGTTGATATGCTGGAGTATCTTTAATCTCTCCAACGTTCCAAGCACCCACACCGTATACTATACCTTTTTCCGAGGCGTTATTAAGACAGTCGATGGTAAAACCTCTGATACTTTCTACAGTCTTTTTCAACATAGATGTATCAGTATCGGCAGCGGTTAGTATATAGTAGAACTCTTTGTTACTAATCTCAGTATAGCGTGGTACGGTTCTATCTATAAATGTCTTAAGTTGAGCATTCATAGTGTAGAAGTATACTGGAGTAGCTAATACTATCACGTTGGAATCTATCATCTTTTGGAGTAGTTCTGCCATATCGTCCTTTTGAAAACAACTATGAGTACTATTACAGACTCCACAACCCATGCAGTAGTTGATACTCTTATCCTTTAAGAATACTTTCTCAACTTGATTTCCACTTTCTACAGCTCCTTTTGAGAACTGATTACACAAAGTATCGGAGTTACCATCTTTTCTTGGACTCGCCGATACGATTAAAACTTTCTTACCCATATTAAATACCTCCTAAAGTTTGTAAATACATAAGAAAGAATATCTTCTATAGGTATAGTGTAACATATGGAGTTGACTCCATGTCAAGATGTTTTTAAAAAAATTTTAATAATGCACTATTCAATATGTAGCCTATTCATATCTTCATAAGATATAGTTCCATGTTCTTTTTCAAAGTCATCAATATGTTTTTGAATCAATACTTCTATCTCTTTATTCTTAGACCTACCATTGTACTTAGCAACGTATTCAAGTTTATTTAGTAGTATCCTAGGAATTCGTAAAGAGAATTTTGGCAAATATTTAGCTTTCATAAAACTTCCTCTTTCTCTTGATTTTTTTTAATAATATGATATACTATATAGAGAATAATGACGTCATAATGGAGTCATTGTGCCGTCAAATATATTGTATTCAAAAGGAATAGTTTTATGAATAGAAATACTTTTAACCAACTGATGAAGTTCTTTAAAACTAAAGAAGATTTAAAAAGGTTTATAAATACTCCCCTTAATGAACTATATGTGTACCACTTTAGTTTTGGTATGTGGATAAGAAACAACGTCCTAAAGCGTAAGATAGACTCTATAAAAATCTATGAAGAGTTTGGAGTAAGTATCGATGACCTATCTAATGACATTATCCATAACTTCTACATGACGTTAAAGGCTATTGACGGCACGAATAACAATATGGTATACTATAATGAGCAAAACAACTATAATAACGAAGGAGATTTTATTATGCGTCGTAAAGATAGAGAACAGTCAATAGATTTTGCATATGAAGTAGTATCTAAATGTGAGTATGCAACGCTTTCAATGGTGGATTTAAACGGTAATCCTTATAGTATACCCATAACCATAGCCAATGATGATAAGTTTCTATACTTCCACTCTGCAAAAGTGGGAACTAAAACCGATATCTTAAGGCAAAACCCTAGAGTATGTGTGGTATGTGTAAATAACGTTCTATGTATACCTAGTAATTTTACCACTATGTTTGAATCTGCGATAGTTAAAGGTACTGCTATAGAAGTTACAGATGATTCTCAAAAGATAGATGCTCTAAGGCTTATCTGTGAAAGATATGCCTCTAGTAATATGCATAACTTTAAAGATGCTATCAAAAGGAGCTTATCTGTAACGGCAATTTGGAAAATATCCATAGATGAGATTACTGCTAAAGCTAAAAAGTAGAACATTATCTTTTAAGGGGAGCAATCTAGTTAGATTGTTCCCCTAAGTGTATCATATCTTTTGAGATAGTTCTCTCTTTAGATGCTTAACTATCTTCTTTTCTAACCTTGAGATATATGATTGTGAGATACCTATAATATCGGCAACTTCTTTTTGAGTCTTTTCTTTGCCATCATCTAAACCGAAACGCATCTTCATGATGCTTTTTTCTCTAGGAGATAGTGTTTCTAATGCTTCCATTAGCATAATGTTTTCTGCTTCAGTTTCTATACCCTTGCAGACTACGTCATCGTCTGTGCCTAATATATCAGATAGTAGAAGTTCGTTTCCGTCCCAATCTATGTTGAGTGGTTCGTCTATAGATACTTCATTCTTGTACTGAGATGACTTCCGTAAGAACATCAAGATTTCATTTTCAATACATCTGGACGCATAGGTTGCTAACTTTATGTTCTTACTAGGACAGAATGTATTTACTGCTTTAATCAAGCCTATAGTACCTATAGATATTAAGTCCTCAACGTTAGAACTTGTGTTTTCAAACTTTTTGGCTATGTACACTACTAATCTTAAGTTATGCGTGATTAACTCTTGCCTTGCCTTATGTGGATTGCTCTCTAACAGCTTAAATACTTCAAACTCATCTTCTTTACTAAGTGGTGGTGGTAACGTTTCTGAGCCATTTATGTAGTACACGTCTTTAGAGCCTAACTTAAAAAGTATCTTAATATAGTAACGTCTTAAAGTTTCCAAAATATTAATCATAATATATAACACCCTTTCAAGATTAATATCTTATACTAAAATTTTAGGATTAAATATAGCATCTGAACAATCTCCAGATATACCTATTAGAACGTCAACCTCTTTAGAATGTCCATTTGAAAGGTTAGTAATGGTTACTCTGTCAGGTACAAAAGATACTATAACTCCGCTATTAGATATCGTTGAGTAAGGAATTAATCTAAAACCCTTTAGTTTTAAAGAATCCATGCTAACAATGTTGTCTAAATTATATGTACCTAAAATGTTGACTAAGGAGTCTTTAGAGCATACTATTACGGGCTTACCAGAGAATGTATCGGTTAAGGCATTGCCAGTATCGGCTAAACCTTTAAGCCTAGTAGACCTATTATCATATGTAATGTTTAAAACCCACTCCCCTGTTGCACCCGTATTTCTATCTATGAAGTATCTAAGTAAGCATAACAATCCGTAACATAGAGCGGTCGAAACTATTAAGAATCCCAGTGAGAAGTCAGCATATACATAGCTATTGTTAGTAGATATGGCATTGCTGTTTAAAAGGCTCTTTAAAGCCATAATCATACCTGCAAATATAAAGCTTATTACACAGAAGTATAACGACATTTTAGATATGGTAGAGAACTTTTTTAATCCAAAGGCTATTAATACTAATATTGTCGATAGTATTAACTTAATTACAACACTTATAATGAAGTTCATAGGTGGCAACATTATTAACAGAGAAGATATCGCTCCCACCAATGCCGATAGTACTAAGCGTCTTCTTTTAAAGCCAATATGAGTTATCTTAGCAGTGCCTAGAAGTATAAAGTAGTTTATGTACCAGTTCAACACTATAAGAACATCTACATATATGCAGTTCAACATAACCACCCCTTTAAGATATTCTACCATAGGTAGCGTGTCTGTTATTGCCACTTTTGGTAGTGTTAAAAAAAATTAACTTTTAGATTATATAAAAATAAGGAATATCATAAAATATTCCCCTTATAATAATTATTATATTTAATACCATTGGTGACCTACTACCACCATCTATGATACAGAATTCTTGCTGAAATTAGTTAAAAATACTTCCTATGTGATAATTATACTAAAAGCTTACTATTTTGTCAAGGAGTTTCTAAAGTTAAACGTCTAAAAAAATTTTCCAAACCTCTTGACATATTAACTAAACTATGTTAAAATGAGAATACCGCATGATTGACGGTTATCAAGACATAGAAGTATGCTCCGTCATTAGCGAGTTTTTATGAAAAGGTAGGTGCTACAGATGTACGCTATTATTGAAACTGGTGGAAAGCAATATCAAGTTGAAGTAGGACAAGAAGTCTTTGTTGAAAAGTTAGGTGTTGAGGCTAACGAAACCGTTACTATCGATAAGGTTATAGCAATAGGTGGTGAAGATGGTATTAAGGTTGGTACTCCATACGTTGAGAACGCTAATGTATCCGCAAAGGTTGTTAAGAATGGTAAGGGTAAGAAGATTACTGTTTTAACTTACAAGCCTAAAAAGGGTTCTAGTAAGAGAAAGATTGGTCACAGACAACCTTATACTAAGCTTAAGATTGAAGCTATCAACGGCTAAATATATCTATATAGTATAGATGATTACCGCTGAATTTATTAAGAAAGATAGTTTTCTAATAGGTTTTAAAGTATCTGGTCATGCCAACTTTGGCGAATATGGTCAAGATATAGTGTGTGCCAGTGTATCATCTGCGGTGCAGTTGGTCTGCAATACTATTACCGAATGTTTTAAGGTCAACGCTAAAGTATCTGTAGATGAACATAATGGCATCAGCTTAAAACTTATGGATACTTCAATGGATAACCCTTGCACTACTGTGATAGAAGGCTTAAGGTTACACCTAGAAGTACTATCTAAAGATTTTCCAAAAAGAATAAACACTAAAATTACAATGGTTTCTTATTGATTAATCGAAACTGTGGAAATAGGTCACAAAACTATATAAAATATTAAAGAGGTGTAAATAGTTATGATTAGAATTAGTATGCAATTCTTTGCACATAAAAAAGGTGTTGGCTCTACTAAAAATGGACGTGACTCCGCATCTAAGAGGTTAGGCGTTAAGAGAGCAGATGGTCAGTTCGTATTGGCTGGTAACATCTTAGTACGTCAAAGAGGTACACACATTCACCCAGGTGAAAACGTAGGTATCGGTTCAGATGATACTCTTTTCGCTAAGACTAACGGAACAGTTAAGTTTGAAAGAGTTGGTCGTGACAGAAAGAAAGTTTCTGTATATCCTGTTCAATAGTTACGTTTAAACAGGCAGATTGCTAGTTAAAAAATATGGAATAGAAATCCTAAGCATTTCGCTTGGGATTTTGTTCTAAATACTCCGATGAAGAGTATATACGTTAGATGGATTCTGTTCTAACTAGATTAAACATTCCCAAGGAGGTTATATAATACATGGCTACGTTTATCGATAAGGCAAGAATATCTATAAAGGCAGGTGACGGTGGCGATGGTGCAGTATCGTTCCATCGTGAAAAGTATGTGGCATCAGGTGGGCCAGATGGTGGAAACGGCGGAAAGGGTGGTAACGTTGTATTTATCGCTGATGATAGTACCTCTAGTCTAATAGATTTTAAGTATAAGACTAAGTTTTTTGCTGAAAAAGGTCAAAACGGTGGTGCTAAACGTTGTACAGGTAAGAACGCTCCCGATTTGATAGTTAAAGTTCCTCGTGGTACTGTAGTTCGTGACTCCGATAGTGGGAGAATCTTAGCAGACGTATCCACTGACGAGCCTTATATAATCGCCAAGGGCGGAAACGGTGGCAAAGGCAATATGAACTTTGCAACATCTACTAGACAGATACCTAAGTTTGCTAAACCAGGATTCGTAGGTGAAAGGTTCAACGTAACCTTAGAGTTAAAACTCTTAGCCGATGTGGGTCTTGTGGGATTCCCTAACGTTGGAAAGTCTACATTGATATCTGTGGTAAGTTCTGCTAAACCTCAAATAGCTAACTATCACTTTACCACATTAACTCCAGTGTTGGGAGTGGTAAAGGTTGAAGAAGAAAAATCCTTTGTGATGGCTGACATTCCTGGGCTTATTGAAGGTGCTAGTGAAGGTGTCGGATTAGGTCACGAGTTCTTACGTCACGTTGAAAGATGCCGTCTAATAGTCCATGTGTTAGACGTTTCTGGTTGCGAGGGCAGAAATCCCATTGAGGACTTTAATACCATAAATAAGGAACTTAGAAACTTTAATCAAGATTTAGCTGAATGCCCTCAAATAGTAGCAGGTAATAAGTCTGATATTGCAACTCTTGAACAGATTTCTGAAGTTAAAAACTACGTTGAAAACTTAGGATACAAGTTCTTTGAAATATCCTCTGCTACACGTTCGGGAATTAAGGCTCTAATAGATGAGGTTTCCGCTACCTTAGATACTCTCCCACCAATTAAACAGTTCGAGGCTGAACCTTTAACCGATGAAGAATTACAAGGCAACATCTACGATGCACAAAGGTTTACTATAGCCATAGAAGATGGTATCTACTTCGTAGACGCTCCATTCTTAGAACCTATTATGCGTACCATAGATATGGACGACTATTCATCTCTACAGTACTTCCAAAAGGTACTTCGTAGCAGTGGCATAATAGATTCGCTCGAAAAGATGAACATAAAAGAGGGCGATACCGTAGACATCTTAGGTTTTCAATTCGATTTTATATATTAATAACTTTTACTTTATTAAAGGAGCAGATATCCATGCAACATATGACTATACAAGAGGCTAAAGGTTACTCATCTTTAACCTTGGCATTCTTAGGCGACAGCATATTTGAAATATTGGTTCGCCAAAAGATTATCCTTAACGGCGATATGAGAATTGATAGACTTCACGATATGAAAGTAGAAATAGTATGTGCTACGTTTCAAGCTAAGGCTATTACGTACATTGTTGACCACAATATGCTTTCAGAAGATGAATTAGCTGTATTTAAAAGAGGCAAAAACTCTAAGTGCCATGCCCCTAAGAGTGCTAACTTAACCGACTACAGATTGGCTACTGGCTTGGAAAGTCTTTTTGGATATCTATACCTTATTGGCAATGAAAAAAGGATTGACGAACTTTTTTCTATAGTCTGGAATATCTACAAGGAGGATTTTTAATATGTCAGGACATTCAAAATGGAACAATATCAAGAGAAAGAAAGAAGCTACCGATGCCGTTAAGGCTAAAATCTTCACTAAAATAGGCAGAGAAATGTCTGTATGCATTAAGGAAGGCGGTGGCGACCCTAACAATAACTCTAAGTTGAGAGATTTAATTGCTAAGGCTAAGGCTAACAACGTTCCTAATGACAACATAGACAGAATCATTAAGAAAGCTATGGGTGACGGCGATAAGAATAACTATGAATCTATGGTATACGAGGGCTATGGCCCTAACGGTGTGGCTATAATAGTTGAATGCTTAACCGATAATAAGAATCGTACTGCTGGTGATATCCGTCATTACTTCGATAAGTTTGGAAGTGGTTTAGGTACTACAGGTTGCGTATCGTTTATGTTCTCTAAGAAAGGTATAATCGTGCTAGAAAATACTGGTCTTGATGAAGATACCGTCATGGAAGAATGCTTTGACCTTGGTGCTGATGACTTCTCGATGGAAGAAGATACTATAGAGATTGAATGCTCTCCAAACATGGTTAGTCAACTACGTGAGGGTTTAACTTCTAAGGGTTACAAGGTAGTATCTGCCGAGGTTGAGCAAGTTCCTGCTACGTACACTACTCTAACCGATGAGGAACACATAAAGAAGATGAACCTACTATTAGAACATCTTGAGGACAATGACGATGTTCAAAACGTTTGGCACAACTGGGATATGCCAGAATCTAATGATGAGGAATAGTAAGGTATAGATTTAAATCTACATGAATACAAAAGAACGCTCTAATTGGAGCGTTCTTTTTCAACTTCTAGTACCTTATTCTTTAATTTTAAAATGTCTGATATATCTAAATCATCATCGTGGTAGAAATCTACACTACTTAAGATGTATGGCTTTTGTTGAGTAAATATATAGTTTTTAATCTGAAATAGTTCTAAGAATCCTACTATGCCATCGTTATCAATATCACCTATTCTAGTGACGTGCTGAAAGGTCTTTAAACTCGATAGCAGTATGCAACCATCTGAACCATCGGATAGTTGAACGTGTCCCCAAACTCCATCGGACTTTATTATGTGTATGGTTTCACCGTTTTCTATGTGTCCAATTATATCGTTATATATTCCATGACCACTATATACGTCCACACCATCTTGATTAGGTGCAGTAGATTCTACAACGTACTCCCCTACGTATAGATTCTTACAGTTGCAAAGTTCCTCAAATGAAGCACCATATATTATAGTATCTGTGATATCGTAGTCACCAAACAATCTCATATACTCGTTAAGTTCAGTGCCGTTGCCATCTTTAAGGGTAGTATCGCCTTGCAGATATTTTTTCATGTTACCAGTTCCCATTAGATGCGACCCAGCTATTAGGTTGGATACCGTTATGGGAATCTCTTCAACTACAACATCTTCTATGGTGGTAACTACTTCTTCTTCACCGTCATCATTGATAGTGGTTACTACTACCTCTTCACCACCCTCTATGATGGTAGTAACTACTTCTTCTATGCCATCTTCATTTATGGTAGTTACTGTTTCTTCCACGCCATCTTCGTTGATAGTAGTTACTACTTCTTCTCTATCCTCACTTATGGTTGTGACTACTACCTCAGTAGGTTCAGTAACCTGTACTACAGAACCTACATAAGCATCTAAGCCTTGATTTACTAAGTAAGACCAAGTCATTCTGTGGTATCGATATATTGCATAGTCCTGAGCTTGTTCCGATAGTAAGAATGTAGTCTTGTTGAAAGCACCAAAACTATTTGCTAACGATGTAAAGTTGTTATCATTGTCTACGAAACCTATATCTTGTAGAGCCGACATTCCTAATTGCCAACGACCCATATAGCCATATCTATTTTGAAGTATGTACCTATTACTAGACTCTCTTTTACCTAGAGCCTCTAGGAATACTCCGTAGTCATCAGAGTATAGGTAGTAATCGGCATAAGATGTTATTCCGCTAAGTTGAGTAATCATAGTAACGGAAATAATCAGGGAAATAATGTTGTTAAGTAATACTTTTATTCTCTTTCTCTTTAACGTATACAACGTGCATTGCCTCCTATAATAGGCATAGCGGAACTCCTAAAAAGGTATCCCGCTATGCGATTTACTAGTTACTTAAGTATAGATTCTTTAAAGCATCGAACTCTTGTTTAACTACCTTGTATATTTCCACACCCTTGTGTTTGCCAAAGCAACTCATAAATGCTTGATACCCTTCTTGCTTACTCTTAGAAAATGCTACTATCTTACAGATTTTAACCATATCATCTTTAGGGTACTCTGCAAATTCGGATATCTTAGATATCGTTGCCAACATCTTATCTAACTTATCGTTAGGAATATCACCTTGAAACTTCTTGTTGTTCTTAGGCTTTTCTTTCTTGTCCTGAATAGGTTTCTTTCTAGGTCTGCCGACTTTTCTCTTAGGCTTAACCTCATTAGATGTATTACTAACGTTAGAAACGTTGTCATTAACCACTTTAGATGTATCGGTAGTACTTATAACACTCGCTTGAGTAGGTTTAGTATCGGAAATAGGCTCGGTAACTGGTATGGATACCTTTTCTTTTTCCTTAACGTTCTTAGATGATATGTTCTCTACCAAATCTACTGATTTTATAACGGGAGCTTTTTTCTCTACTACATCGTTAAGATTATTCTTAGTAGTCTGTTCCACTGTAGTATCAGTTGGTTTCTTTTGGATATTTTCAACTACAGATGTATCATCGTTGAGGTCTATCTTGCCAAATACAAATCCCTTAGATTTTGGTACTATGGAAGTATTGTCTATTGAATCAATGATTTTCTGTACTACATTGTTGCTATCATTTACAATGTCATTCAATAGATTCTTACTCTTCTTAATGTCGTTAGATACTTGATTCTTAGTTACCTTTGGAGCAACGTTCTGAACTTTCTTGCTATTGATATTCTTATTATGATTGTTATTGTTTTTCTTAGATTGCTGTACATTATTACCATTATTAGACGATTTCTTACTAAGATTAGCGTTAGCGTTCATTTGATTGTTACTCTTACTTTTAACTCTATCCTCTTTAGATTGCTTTGCGTTATTGTTGTTATTAATCTTCTTATTATTACTTACGTTATTGGCATTAGAACCTTTAACGTTCTGCAATGGTTTATTTTCTAAGCTATCTGTGTTGACGGGTGGAACTTGCATTGGCATCTGTTTAGATTTACTATTGCTACTCTTAACTTTAGATGTAGATATACTTTCTTGTGATGGAACTTTAACATCAACATCTGTTGGATTAATAGTGTCCTTAGTGGAATCATTTGTAGAAATCTTTAGCGATTTAGTATTAATATCGCTAATGTTTAAATCCTCTTTGATGTAACTATCTACTTCAGAAGATGGTTTATCCACAATGACGTTAGTAGCCTTTAGTTGACGTAGTTCAAGTTCAGTTTCAACGGTCGGAATGGTTGGGGGTAACTTCTTATTGTTGTAATACTTAGATGGTATACTTTTCTTATCTAAGGCATCTTGAATGGTATAGAATCTATTTATAGCTAAATCCACTAATTGATTCTGCTTAAAGAAGTCTTTCCAAAAAGATACCGCTGCTTCAAAGCCTCTATCACCAGTTATTACTAAGTACTGCTTATACTTCTTTTGAGCGATTAAGTATCCTAAGTACGATACGAGTTGGAAATCTAGGGCATTTTTGCCTACAATACCACTCTTAAAGAACTTAAGATTAGCATTACTCTTATTAATCTTGTGGTGGATATCAAAGGTCATAGTGTTAGCATACTCACTATAGAAGATATAAACATCGTCATTTTCAACTAGACGTTCTATGCCTTTTAATCCATTAGACTTAACGTTTTCAAAGTCTATTAAAAAACAGTTCATAAAATTAAAGTTTTACCACTTACAGACTTATTAATCTACTGAGCGTATTAAACTTATGTATAGATAGATATATTTTAAGATGTGCATCTTTTTAATTAGCTATTACAAGAGAGATATCTTTCATGGAACTTCCTACTGATATTCTTAATAGCGTATTATAGAACCTACCAAGGTTACAGTGCATATAACATCGTGGTACAAACCAATTGTACATACCTTAACAAATAAACGTACTACTTACGCAAATATCGATATTAAGGCATAGTTATAGTTAATATATAGAATCCATCTAATAGATAGTTTTTATGGTGTTCATAGCATAATAAGATTGCAACTCATGAAGTGATAAATAATCCTTTCATAAAAAATGTACATTACGTTGCAAATCGTAATGGAAAATAGTTTGCCAAATCTCAAGAGGCAACGTTAATATAAAATTTACTCATTAAACACCTTATATTATAACACATCTTTTTAGATACATTGTTAATTTTTTTTGAACACTTAAATTATAGTTTTTAATTAATATTCTTCTGGTGCTATGATTACAGAGCCTATAATTCTTCTAAAGTCCTCATAGTTTTTCTGTTGGTTACTAAGTGATACACAATCGAATGAGTATACTATTCCACCAACACTAAACATTACGCTTCTTTCTATAATGCTCTTACCTTCATCATTAATGTATGAGCATACTATCTTTCGACAGTATGCACCATCAATGTCACCAGAGCAATCGGTTTCAAGTAGAAAGTTCGAGTATTCTTTTAAAGTTTCTAATAAGGTGTCAGTGCATTTGTCGGTTAATACATGGTCGGTATCTTCTGAAAACTCTGTATCTAAGGAACTTACCATTAGATAGTTTTCATCGTTGAAGTAGTGATATATCCTATCGTCATCATTGTAG
>Ga0192276_1025_pt1 | contig 54694 bp, 35 predicted proteins | sample Koala_Koa24_I3_FD_131263 | JGI IMG/M metagenome (GOLD analysis project Ga0192276, IMG submission 131263) | Enriched cells from koala feces incubated with labeled cellulose particles, San Francisco Zoo, California, United States - Koala_Koa2-4_I3 ...
ATTAGGAAGATGATGATAATTATGTCTGTCGATTACATAAAGGACGTTTTAAAAATAGTGGCAGATAATATTAAATGTATAGTTACAGGAAATTATATCGAGGGTGATATTGACCTTAACACATTAGGCAATTTTGCACTTACAAGGCTTGACCGATGTATTGTAACTCCTTCTTTAAAAAATATACCTCAGCTTTCACTTGAGCAAAAACAGGCAATAAAGATGTTTTATCGTCCTTATGTGCGTTTTATGAATGACAGAAGTCACAGATATTATACTCACATATCTGGTGGGCATTTTTATCCCGAATACATTTCCGAGGAACTATTTTTTAACTTCATTGATAGATATTTTTGTAACAGAGATGAAGCTCGATTTTTAGACAATAAATGCTACTACTACAAATTATTTTCTGGTATTAAACAGCCTGAACTTGTTTGTATGCGTATAGGACAAACTTGGTTGAATGGTAATCTTTCTCCAATATCAAAAAATTCTGTGCTTGATTTACTTAAAATCGAGGAAGAAGTTGTAGTAAAGAAAGCTGTCAATTCAGAGGGTGGTTTCGGAGTGTATTTTTTAACTGGTGATATATGTAGAAAGTTTAAAACACTTATCAAGGATATTTCTTGCGATGTTGTAATACAGCGTTCTGTAAAGCAACACCCTATGCTATCGGAACTACATTCATCTTCAGTTAATACCATGCGTATAGTTACTCTTATGACCGAGGAAAAGGTCAAGGTGTATGCGGCGGCTATAAAAATCGGAACTGGTGGCAGACGTCTTGATAATGGCTGTCAAGGGGGAATATATTGTGGAATAAATAGTGATGGTACTTTGAAAAAACGAGGACTTCTAGATAATGGTACATCTATTGAGATACACCCTGAGCTTGGTTACAGATTTGAAGATAAGAAAATTCCTCATTTTGGGAAAGCTTTACAGCTTTGTAAGAAAGCACATGGTTTTATGGGACATTTTAGACTTATCTCTTGGGACGTGGCTATTGATGAAAAAGGTGAAGCTGTACTAATAGAGGCAAATTTATCCTTGGGTGGAATAAATGATATTCAAGCGACTTGTGGCCCACTTTTCGGAAAAGATACAAAAAAAATACTTGATGAGGTATTTAAAAATAATCGAAAGGTAACAACTTGGCTATGACCTTAAATAATAAGTTATTGAAAAGAGAATATAAAAAGACTCTTTTCCCTGTTATGTTTTCTATACTTGGCGGTATTATTAATACATTGATTGATAGTATTTTTGTTTCACAAAAACTTGGGCAATCTGGTCTTTCGGCGGTAAATTTGAGTATGCCAATTTATCTTATTATGTGTACCTTTGGTTCTCTTGTTGGCAGTGGAGCATCTATTCTTTCAGCAAATGAGCTTGGAAGAGAGAATAATGTGAAAGCTAAAGAATATTGTCGATACGGAATAACTCTTTGTGTTTTGGCAGGTGTGGTTCTGACGATAGCAGGATTAATATTATGCCGACCTATTTCAACCTTTTTGGCAGGCAATGATACAGAACTTACAGAACTTGTTTACGGATATATTCTTATAACAATATTTGGGTGTATTCCGTTGTTGATATCATATTTTCCAATCTATTATCTTCCTCTTGAGGGAAAAACACGTGATATATCGATAATGATGGTTATAATGATAGGCTGTGATGTTCTATTTGACCTGCTATTTATTTATATCCTTAATCTTGATACATATGGAGCTGCTACGGCAAGTCTGCTATCTACTTTGATAGCTTGTGTTTATAGCTTTATAAAGTTGGAAATATGTAATTCTGATTTTAAGTTCGGATTTAGCAAGCTCCGTAAAAATGATATTATTTCAATATTACGTACGGGAAGTCCTACAGCAATGGGTAATCTTGCAGATACGTTAAAGCTATTGTTTTTAAATATAATCATTACAGAAGTAGGTGGTACGGGATATATTGCTGTATGGTCTGTTCTTAATACACTATCAGAACTTTCTATTACTGTAACATCGGGTGTTCCGAGTGCAGCATCTCCACTTATAGGTGTGTATTATATCTCAAAGGAAAACAAAAGTCTTAGTATTATTACAAAGTTAGAAGTTCGTTACGGAATTCTTTTATCTACTGTATTCTGCTTAGCTATTATTATCTTTCATGAGTTTATTGAAATGCTTTTCAGTTTTGAATATAGTATTATGTTGCCTATATTATGTTTGGGCATATATGCAATTTTCGACAGTATAGGAAGTATACTCATCGGATTTTTTAATTGTACTGAAAAAATAGCTTTATCAAATGTAATGGTTGCATTGAGAAAACTAATACTTCCTATTTTAAGCATATTGTTTTGTGCAGAAAATAATCTTTATCTTTGGTTGTTTCTTCCTATATCAGCAATTCTTACCGTTGTTTGCGAGATTATTCTTGTACTATACTATAAGAAAAACAAAACAGATACACCTTTATCATTTCCTTTGCTTTTAGATGAAAGAATGGAAAAAGAAAATCTTGTACTTGATTTTACTACGGGACTTTCTTCTGAAGAAATATGTAATGCAAGCGACCAAATACAAAACTTCTGTAAAGATAACGGCTTTGATAAAAAGATTACTATGTATATCCAGTTGGCGATAGAAGAAATATTGGTGATTATTGCAACTAATGATAATTCTCTTGAAAGTGCTGATTTGAGAGTAATTGCTCTACCTAATGAAAAAGTATTGAGAATTCGTTACTCTGGTAAGGAATATAATCCATTTTCTCAAAGTCTTGATAATGATGAGATGATGGGCGTTGCTATGCTTTCAAAGATTGCAAGCAACGTAAAGTTCAGTTATGTTATTGGTATGAATGTTACAAACGTTCTTTTTTGATAAAGAAGTGTGAGGAGTGTATATTAATGAATGAGATTTCAGACATAACCAATAATCTTAAAATTATAATTTCCGATAATATGAAAACAGAGTTTGGAAAAAATCATAATTTTGATAAAATCAAAAGCTATGCAGATTATGTAAAATATGTTCCCCTTTCCGATTATTCCGATTACAGAAGTTATATCGATGAGATGACAGAAAAAGGAACAAATCCTTTAACTGCCTATTCTGTTTATTGTTTTTGTAAATCATCTGGTACAGAGGGTTTTCAAAAAACAATTCCATTAACAGAAAAGGCAATTAATTTATATGGTTGTCAGATTGAAAAAGGTGTTATGAATCTTTATGAGTCAGCAAAGAAACGTGCAAAGCAAGGAAGCAGATTTCTTGTTAATACATTTCGCACCGACCTTGATGAACCTGCAGAAAAATATATGCTCCTTTCTGAGGCATACTATCGTTTTCTTTATTTAAATGGGTATATTTCAGTTGATAATATAGTAGGTGGAAAAGAACTGCTGTTCGACAAAAAATCTCTCGATTTTCTTTATGCTAAGGTATGGTCTGCTATACTAACTAAGGATATCATCTCAATTGAAGGAATATTTCAGTATGATATTCTATTATTCTTCGGGTATTTAAGCGATAGTTGGGAAAGAATAATATCGGATATCCGTAGAGGTAGTATTCCTGATAATATAAATATCTCTGAAAGAATGAAGAAAAAGTTACTCAATATGCCTGTTAGTTTTCAACGTCTTGACTATGTTTATGAACAATGTAAAAAAGGTTTTGAGAATATAGCTCCAAGACTTTGGAAAAATCTATCCTTTATAAGTGGTATAGGTTACAAGGATTCTCTCTCAGAAAACCGATTGCTTAGTAGCTTTGTTGGAAATGTGAAAAAATATTATTTCAGTTTCTGTTCATCTGAATGTTACAGCGGAAATGCTGTTACTACGGATAGCTTTGCATATGAGCTTATAAAATCAAATGGGTTTTATGAGTTTATCGAGTATGATTGTGATTGCCCTAATGAAAGTACAGATGTTGTATTACAATCTCATGAACTTGATGTAGGTAAGACTTATGAACTTGTAGTAACAAATTTTTCTGGATTGTACAGATATAAAACGGGCGATATATTACGTATTACAGATATGAGTGGTAAACTTCCTTTATATGAATTTGTGCGAAGAAAGAATCATAATCTTAATATTGCAGGTGAAAAGACAAATTCTTCTCATATAGAATATATTATAAAAAAGTTATCTGTAAATTTTTCTGAGTTAATATCATACTGTTTTGGTACTATTATGGAAGAACACAAGGGAAGATATATAGCATTTATTTCATTTCGTACAAAGCCACATCTACAAGAGGAAAAGAAAGTTTCAAATCTGCTAGACAGATTACTTTGTGAAATAAATCTTGATTACAATGACCTTAGAATTCTTGGTTCTGTTCTTCCGTTGAAAGCAATAATTCTGACAGAAAATGACTATAACCTTCAGATAAAAAGGTGTTTTCAAATCATAGGCACAATAAACCTATACATTTTTTATCGGAACAGCAGACTCAAATGTTTATGAAAGGTGTGAGCGTAAATGAATAAAAATAGAGTAAAATTTGGAATCGGCAGTAAGTTTTCAATAAGCCTTCTTATTTTTGGTGCTGTACTTTCAATTTCGTTGTTGGTGCTTGGTATATGCAATTATGACAACTCCATAAAGCAATACTATAATGATACTGCTTATCAGATAGCAGGAATGGTTAGAGATTTTTATACAGATGAAGAACTTCTTAAATATGCTGATTTGACTACAAGATATAACAATGGTGAAGATGTATCGAATGAACTTAATGAAGTAATAAATTCGGACAGCTACAAGAATAAATTAAGTCTTATAGAAACGCTCCGAAAAAATGTAGGGGCTAATGATATTAACATATGTGTGTTAGATGAAGATGTACTGAAAAATTTCAATCAGTCCGATTATGATAACTACCTTTGGAATCCTCTTTATTATATAGTTGACTGTTATTGTGACAATGAACAGTCTTTTGTTTTAGGCGATAGTGGTGCTATCCTTGCAGAATATCGTGAAAGAACGCTTAACTCTATTCAGACGGGACAACCTTCAAAAGAATTTTATATTTCAAGTGGCTCGTTTGGATATAATATAACTGCTGTATCTCCTGTAACCATTGATAATCAAACGGCTGTTTTTGTAGTTGTTGAAATTCCTATGTCAACACTTCAGGAGAATATAAGAAGTTACATATTACAAGTTGTAATAATAGTAATAATCTTTTCTATAGTTGCAATTGTTTTATTTAGAATGTATCTTATCAAGTTGATAATTAAGCCTGTGGAATTAGTTGCAAACGAAGCAGAGAAGTTTACGGAAAATAATAACCTTATATCAGAGAAACTTTCTAAAATTAAATCCAATGATGAAATTCAACTTCTAAGCGAAAGTATCCTTAAAATGGAACATGGTATAAATGAATACATTGATAACATTAAGAGAATAACAGGCGAAAAAGAACGTATAGTTGCAGAGCTTAATATAGCTACTCAGATTCAAGCAGATATGCTTCCTAGTATCTTTCCTGCCTTTCCCAATAGATATGAGTTTGATATATATGCAACTATGAATGCTGCCAAGGAAGTAGGCGGTGATTTCTATGACTTTTTCCTTGTAGATGATGACCATCTTGCACTTGTAATGGCTGATGTTTCAGGAAAAGGTGTTCCTGCAGCGTTGTTTATGGTTATTGCAAAAACACTCATAAAAAATCGTACTATGGTTGGTGGTACTCCTGCTGAAATATTTGAATATGTTAATAATCAATTATGTGATGGCAATAAAGCAGAAATGTTTGTTACTACTTGGCTCGCAATAATTGAAATTTCAACTGGAAAATGTGTTGCATCAAATGCGGGACATGAATATCCTGCTATATGCAGAGCAGGGGGTACTTTTGAACTTTACAAGCAAAAACATTCTCCCGCATTGGCAACAATGGAAAATATGCGTTTTAAACAGTATGAATTTGAAATACATTCTGGTGACCGTATATTTGTTTATACCGATGGCGTTGCAGAAGCTACTAATGTAAATGATGAACTCTTCGGTACAGACAGAATGCTTGATGCACTTAATAAAGACTTAAATGCTACACCTGAACATCTTTTGGAAATAGTTAAGCAGGAAATAGATGCCTTTGTTGGAGATGCACCACAGTTTGATGATATTACAATGTTATGTCTTAATTACTACGGAAAGGACGGTATTTGTTAATGAAAAGCTTTACCATTGAAGCAACTACCACAGGCTTGACTCAAGTGCTGAAATTTATTGACTATGAGCTTGAATCTTTGAACTGTGAGATTAAAGTGCAATATCAGATTGATGTTGCCGTTGAGGAAATATATGTAAACATTGTAAGTTATGCCTATAATGGAAACAAGGGAAATGTTACTATTGAGATATCATCGGAAGTGAATCCTAAAAGCGTAACGATATCCTTTACAGACAGTGGTATTCCTTATAATCCATTGGAGAAAGAAGACCCCGATATAACTCTTTCAGCTGAAGAAAGAAGTATCGGTGGGTTGGGTATCTATATGGTTAAAAAAAGTATGGATTATGTGTCATATGACTACAAAGATGAAAAGAATATCTTTAGTATAAAAAAGTACCTTTGATATTTACATTAATAACTGTTCAAACTATGTATAAAAGACTGTCGGTATTATAAGCAAGGTGAATATCTTTATGGGGGAGAATTTCTATGCAAAATGATATATCAAAAATAGGAACGCTTTCAGAATTAAATGAATATTTACAGAAGTACTCATCTAATAATATCATTTGTTGTGAGGCGGTTCTAAACTATTTCTCTGATTTCCAAATATTAGAGGATATAATTGCTTTTGACAAGTATAAAAAACTATTCAGCAATGGTTTATATAACAATGATGACAGATACAAGTATGTGATGGCATTATATAAAAGATATAACGGTATTGCAGATAAGTCGGATATGGAATTGTCTTTTTCGGACAAATCTTTTGAAATTAAGGCATCACTTCTTCTTTTAGGCAATAATGGGAAAAAAATCGGGGGGTACAGAAAACTTCTCAGGACTTCAATAGATATTCTTAAATGCAGTCAAATTAAAATAAATCTTCCTATTGGCGGAGTTATGCCAGGTGTGTTGAACGGTTTAGCAGATTATGTAGGTTTGAAACGTTGGATAAAACGATATAAGAATCAGACAAAGCAACTGTTTAAAATTGTATATGGCAATATGGGTAAAAGTATGTATGATACACTTATGTCGGAATTGTATTACATTGAGGATAAGTGTTTTAAGTCTATATCATGTATTTGCGAGTATGTTCCAAAGTTTGACAGACAAGGCTATGAAACACTTTCATTCTTTTCGGTGTTTGTGAAAACCTTTGTATTTATTTCAAAAAATGAAAGACAGGCTTTAAATCAACTTCTTAATGCAGTTGAACCTGTTATTAAAAAATCAGAAAATTATAAGTTGAAAGATAAATTTAGTGCTATAAATGTACTTGTGGAAATGTATCTAGGTCACAATGATGTTGCCGATACGTGGCTAAAAGAGTGTACTATTAACGAGTATGAAGGAATTTGTCTACTTGATATTTTCTGCTATTTCGTTAAGCTTCGCATTTACATCAGACAAGGAAATTATTGTGCGGGTGTTTCTCTTGCAAGTTTGATGCGACAACCACTTGAAATGGCTTCTAGAAAAACTGATATTGCAGAACTTGATATTTTATGTGCAATAAATGCATATGCTAACAACGAAAATGAAAAGGCTTTCGCTTATGTGGACTCGTTTTATGATTATATAAAAAAGAACAAACTTTATCGTTTGGTTGCTAACGAGGGAAAGATTATGTACAGTCTATTGAGTGAATATAGTGTATATAAAAAATGCACTGATGATATTTTCATTAAAAAGATTATGGCACTTTCAAGAACTATGGGTGAATACTATCCTAAATATTTCAACATAGAAAAACAGAAAATTAATCTAACCAAAAAAGAAAAAGCAGTTCTTCGCATGGTTATTGATAACAGAACCAATAAAGAAATAGCAGTATCTATGTATATTTCTGAAAATACTGTTAAGTTTCATATGAAAAATATTATCCTAAAGCTTGGTGTAAAAAACAGAAGGGATATTATTAGATTGGCAAAAAAATAGATTTAGATTAATTAGTAATACTTTTTAGTGACATTATCCTATCGTCTAAAGCGGTGGGATTTTTTTGTATGTAACAGAAATTCAATTCGTCCCTACCTACAAAGGTGTGGACTTCTTACTAAAAAAACTTAAAAAAGGTGTTAAAATGACAAAATACTACCCGTTTAGGGTAGTTGTAAAAATAACTAAATTATGATAAAGTATTTATAGGGTGTAACTTTCACCAATATCGACAGCTTTTTGGGGAGTATTTTTTAACACAATCAACAAAAATTCCTCTACTTCTACATATGGTGGAATAATTTCCTAAAATAAGTGGTGGTGGAGAAAAAATCGGTATTTGGTCGGCGTGACACAATAAATAATGCAGAAAGGAATGTTTAACAAGCATGGATATTAAGGTTCATAGTGACGGCAGAAAACTAAATGTTGAAGTTAAAGGCAGACTTGATACCATTACAGCTCCTGAACTTGAAAGTAAGCTTAAGGAAAATATTAGTGGAATAACAGAACTTAGTTTTGACTTTAGTGCTTTAGAGTATGTTTCATCTGCTGGACTAAGAGTATTACTTTCGGCACAGAAGATTATGAACAAGCAGGGTTCTATGGTTATTAGAAATGTCAATGATTCTGTAATGAATGTTTTTGACGTTACAGGCTTTATTGATTTATTAGCAATTGAATAAGATGACAAAATGCTACGCTTTAAATGTATCAACCATTGATGAATCTAAATTGGTAGAGATTGCATCATTACTTCCATGGCAGGAACGAAGAGAAAAAGCCTCTCGTTATTTACATATAAAAGATAAGCGATTATGTATAGGTGCAGGAATACTACTCTATCGTATTCTTATCAAGAATGGAATTTCTGATTTCACATTGAGCAAAAATGAGTATGGCAAAGAATATCTGAAAAATTCTGATTTGCATTTTAATCTCTCTCATAGTGGGGATTATGTTGTGTGTGCTGTGAGTGATGCAGAAGTAGGCATTGATACGGAATTCTTGAGTGACGCTGATTTGACAGTCGCTGAAAAGTGCTTTACGAATTATGAATATAAGATGCTTCAAAATTCTCAAAACATACGCAGTGACTTCTTTAGATTATGGACTTTGAAAGAAAGTTTTGTAAAAAAATAGGAATGGGTATGTTTTTCCCTTTTAACTCTTTTTCAGTTAAGTTTGATGATGATTATACAACATCAATCTATGATGCAAGAAGTGGGAATCCTTTTGCATGGAATGAAATTAATCATACGGTATATGAGAACGCTGTGTTTACAGAATTTGTTCTACCAGAACAATATGTTGCCGTATGCTCTGCTACTGACAAGATTCAACATATGGAAATATTGAAGATTTGATATCTTTGCAGTAGCAGTTATTGGTAAAATCTTTTCAAAACTACGGTTTTGTTGAGCAAATTAATCTATTTAAGGAGGAATTTTATAATGAACAATGAGCAGATGAAGGAGCTATTTAAACAGGCTTGGAAAGAAGTTTTCGGAGTTGAAGAGGTAAATGATGATGACGATTTCTTTGAAATCGGTGGTGATTCAATAAAGGGCGTTCAAATCGTTACATGGCTTCTTCAAAAAGGTATAAAGCTTGAAATGATGAAGGTGTTTACAGAGCCTACATTTGGTGAACTCAGCAAATATCTTGAGGAAACAAAGCCTATGTATGTTCCTGAGGCAATTGTTACTAAAGAAATGGCAGGCAAGACATCTGCAACTTCAACTACACCTCAGCCTGCACAATCACAAGGACAACTCTGTACACCAGAACAGATAGCAGCAGCACAATCACAAGGACAGCTCTGCACACCTGAGCAGATGGCAGCAGCACAATCACAAGGACAGCTTTGCACACCTGAGCAGATGGCAGCAGCACAATCACAAGGACAACTCTGCACACCTCAGCAGATGGCAGCAGCACAGATGGGACAACTTTGCACACCTCAGCAGATGGCAGCAGCACAAATGGGACAACTCTGCACACCTGAGCAAATAGCAGCAGCACAGATGAGTCAACTCTGCACAGTAGCACAGATGGCACAGAAACAACTCTGCACACCTCAACAGATGGCAGCAGCACAGAATCAGCTTTGCTTTCCTGGTATGATGCCTGCTCCTCAGCAGAAACCTGATGTCTATGAGATAGATAAGCCCGTTGAGAATCCTAATGTTATTAACATTCAAGAACCTCATATTTCTGCACCTACAAAATCTCCAGAGGAAGCTCTTAAAACTGTATTCTCTACCATATTCCCTCAGAACATAGGTGCTGATGATAACCTTTTTGAAAAGGGTCTTGATTCCTTTAAGGTTATGCAGATAGTAACAAGAACAGCTGAAAACGGATACAGAATTAAGATGCAAGATATCTTTAAGAATCCTACATTTAATGGTATAGTAAGTAAGATGGAAGCAGGTAAGTAATCTATGTATTTATTTAATCCTTATATGGGATTAATACCTACTGCAATGCTGTACAGCCTCATGCCTCAAGGCATGGGGCAGTGGGCTATGCAGCAAGTTATAAATCCTCAACAGTCTGTTGCATATCCTAATCAGTTATGTACTCCTAAGATGAATAATGAAGTTATGCCAGTGCAGTCTGTAACAAAGGCAACAAAGCCATCGCAGACAGTAAAGCCTATCAAAAAATCTGAAAAGCAAAAGGTCAAGAGTATACGCAAGCCATCTGAATTTACCGCAAATAATCTTACTGAAGAAGCTTTGGATACTATTATCGGTAAGTATGGAATAGAGATTGATGATATATATAATCTTGCACCTGGTCAAGAATGGATGTTTTCACAGGCTAAAACTGTAACTTCTGCTTTTTTACACAAGCTCTTTTTAAGGCGGTTATAAAAATTAAACCTTCAACGCTTCGTCAAAAGGTTGATGAGGTCTGTGAAAAGCGAGATAATCTTCGTACGGCATTTGCATATGAAGGTCTTGAAAAGCCTTATCAGGTAGTTTTAAAAAACAGACGTGCTGAATTAAAGTTCTATGATATTTCATCTACATCTAATGAAGAACTTGATGATGCTCTTAAACGCATTATGGACGCTGACAGAAGACGTGGATTTGACCTTGAAAATGACCAGCTTCTTCGTATAGCTATATATAAAACTTGCGATGAGGATACATATGCTATTCTTATATCTCAACCTCATATAAACAACGATGGTGCAAGCACTGGAATACTATTGAAAGAACTGTTTGTTGACTATGCATTAGAATCTGAGGGTATTAAGATTGAGGAGCTTGAAGGAATCTCTTTTGGAGAATATGCTCAATGGCTTGAAAATCTTGACAGAACTAAAGAATTTGACTACTGGAAGGATTTATTGAAAGATATGCCTTCTCTTACAGTTGCTCCTGGTTATGTGAAGAGCAACATGGAGTTTGATATGTCTACAAAGAGTCTTTCTTTTGATAAAGAAACTAACAAAAAGATTCGTAAAATGCAGGGTTGTTATAAGGCAACTATTAACAATATTATGCAGACTGCATGGGGTGTTATGCTTGGAAAACTTTATGATACCTCAGATGTTACATTCGGTGCAATTACTTCTGGTAGAAATGCAGAAGTTAAAAACAGCGATATGATTACTGGAGGAATGGTAAATGCTGTCCCTGTTCGCATAAAGCATGATGGTGATATGACATTTTCTGAACTTTGTAAATCTGTTCAAAAGCAGTTTGCACAATCTCTCCAATATTCTCATTGTTCATTAACTGAAATTCAACAAGCTATTGGAAGAAAAGAGGAAATATTCGACCACCTACTTAATTTCCATAATTTTTCTGGAGCTGGAGCGTTTGCAGATGCACCAAAAATTCCTGGAATCGTTCTTCTTGGTTCAGAATCCTTTGATAATCTTTCTACTGACCTATGTGTATATTTTATGATGCAAAAAGGTTCATTTGTATGTAATTTTACATACAACAGAAATACGTTTACTGATGCTAAAATAGATATTCTTATGGAATGTTTTAAGAAAGTGGTAGAGCAGGTTGCTGAAAATAATAATGAACTCCTTATAAGTTCAATAGAATGCCCTAATATATCGGTATTTGCAGAGGCTGAAAAGGAAGATGCTGCAGAAAAACAGAGAATATCTTCTTTTATTTCTGGATTGGATATCTTCAAAGGTGTTGATGATGTTGCAATCAAAGAGCTTACAGACTATGCTCAAATTACTTCTTATGTAACCGATGATATAATTGTCGGTGAAAAGAAATCAACCAATCGTTTATCATTTGTAATGAACGGGTACGTTGAAATTGCAAGAGAATCAATGGACGGTTGGACTAATTCTCTTATGTCACTACGTCCTGGTAAGATGATTACAGTTGCTGGTATTCTTGATGATGTAAAAAGCTACACGCTTTCACGTGCTATTACAGATGACGTAAAAATTCTTTCTTTCCCTAAAGAGGTTATGTGGAAATATATTGAAAGATATCCGTGCATTGCTTTAAATATTATCAAGGAGCTTGACAATATAGGAAAGACCTATTCTTTCCTATGGCTAAGTTCGGATTGATGTGTTCATTAGTAAAGGATTTATTTAACATATTTAGTGAAAAATTTCCTTACATTCAGTACGGTGATATTAAACAGTTTGCTTATATAATATTCTAAAAGCAGATGTTTATTTAATGCTTTCTCGTTGTGTAGCTGTTTTTTCATTCTATGGAAATCAGCTACATTTACATTTATAAAAAGGAGGATATTATGTTTTCACGTAACGGAGAACTTATTGAAAAGAAATTTATGCAATATCTGTTAAGTACTATATTAATGAGTATGGCACTTTCACTAGGAACAATAGTTGATGGTATAATCGCTTCAAATCTTCTTGGTACAGATTCATTAGGAGCAATAAATACTTGTCAGCCAATAATTCTAATTTTCGGAGCAATATATTCTGTTTTTGGTGTGGGTGGGTCAACGCTTGCAGCTACCGCTCTTGGTGCAGGACGAAAAAACGATGCTAACAGTTATTTTACTCTTGCAATTTCGGCACTCATATTTTTCGGTGTTCTTGTTACTGTGATTGGAATCTTTGCGATGGATAAGATGGTTGAACTAACCACATCGGGAAGTTCCCTTGGTGCATTGGCTAAGGATTATCTTAGTGTATTGGTTTACGGAGCTATAATACTGTTTGTCGTTCCTGGACTTTCTTTTTTCATAAGAACAGATGGAAAACCAGTACTTGCAGCACTTATTCTTATAGTTGCAAATGCAGTCAATTTACTTTCGGATATAGTTTATATTAAGTTTTTGAACTTTGGAATCAAGGGTGCGGCATTGGCAACCTTGACAGGCTATTTTGTGGGAATATTTGTTTCTATTCCATATTTTGTATCTAAGACACGTTTTTTTCATTTCTATTTTAAAGGATTAAGAATAAAACAGTTAGGAGAAATATTCTTGTGTGGATTGCCTAATGCAATAAACTCGGTACTTATGACCGTAAAAATGCTTGTATTGAACAGAACTGCTATTGCTACATTGGGCGATAACGGTGCAAGTGCTGTAGCTATATGTAACAACTGCCTTTCTTTCGCATCAATATTTATTGGTGGTACAGCACAGACTATGCTTCCAATAATAGGAGTCCTTTATGGCGAAAATGACCGTAACGGAATGATTTCAGCTGTAAAGAAAGCTTTGAAAATTGTTTTGATTGCAGGTGCAATAATGATAGTCTGCTTTGAATTTTTCCCTACACAAATCTCAAAGCTTTTTAACGTTGAAACAGAAGAACTTATGGCAATCTCTGTAATGGCTGTTCGCTTGTTTGGACTTTCACTTCCTTTTTTCGCTATTGTATATGTGTTTATGTCATTCTATCAAGGTACGGGAAAAAGGTCACTTGCAATAACTATAACCGTATGTGAAGGTTTAGTATTTATAGTTCCTTTTATTTTCATCTTGAATGCTCTTATTCCCGATAGAGGCATTGGAATATGGCTTTCATTTGTATGCACTGAAATATGTACACTAGTGCTTATTTTCATAATGAGCAAGGTTGTTTCTGCAAGAACTAACAAGGAAGGAATATTGCTCCTTGACCCCGAATCTGACAAAACCCTTGATTTCTCCATAAAAACAACCTTGGAAAATGCAGTTGAAATTTCTAAAAAAATTAGTAATTTTTGTAGGGAAAATGGCGTGGATAATAATAGGTCAGATATGGCTGGTCTTGCCGTTGAAGAGATGGTGGTAAATACTATTATCTATGGCTACAAAAATAAATCCGATGAGAATATTGATGTTTTTGTGGGTATTCAAGCACAAGAGATAATAATAAGAATAAGAGATAGTGGTATTCCTTTTAATCCTTTAGAATTTTTACCTAAGGAAGATGAAGAAAGTATTGAATATAAAATCGGTGGAATAAATATTCTCAAACAGATGTCACATTCTTCTGAGTATTCAAGAGCATTAGGATTTAATAATCTTGTAATTAAAATTTAGTTTTATATGAGTATGGATAATAAAAAAAATCACCTTGATAACAGTACCTTATGCAGGTGGCACATCTGCTACCTACATAAGACTGCTAAAAAATAAACTCGATGGCAATATAATATACTATGATTATCCTCATCATGGGGCAAGATTTGGTGAAAAATCTTCTGACAGTATAGAGGAAATTGCAGTACAATTGGCTGAAACAATAGCTAATAATATAATCGTAGGAAAAGAATTTTCTATCTTTGGTCATAGTATGGGTGCTATGGTTTCATATTGTTGTGAAGTAATTCTTGAACAAAACTATGGACTCTGTGCAAATACATTGTTTTTATCGGCTTGTTTGCCACCTAAACTTTTTTATCGTACAGCAGATTTTTTCAAAAGCTATGATGAGATAACAGACTATCTTATTAACAAAAGGAATCTATCTTACGATTTAATTAAATCTGAGGAGTTTTTTGAGTGTGGTATCAAACCATTTTGCAATGACCTTGAGCTTATAAAACGTTTTATCCCTAATACAGATTCAAGGATTTCTGCACCAATAGTAGCTTTATGTGGAACTCAAGATGAAGATATATCACCTGAGGATATGTGTATGTGGCAAGAACACACAAAAAATGACTTCCGATTATTTAAAATATTCGGAGACCATTTTTTTATTGAAACCAATACCATCGCTGTACTTGAAATACTTATGCAGTATGGAATATGACATCAAAAGCAAGTGGTTGGCAACATGGATTAAAAGCAATACCCTTTGAATCTTTATATGCAGTGTTGCTTTTTATAGTAAACTTCAAGTTATATTGAAAGGATTAGGTGTAATGGAAAAAAATTTTACAACCTTAGCGGTTCGCAGAAAAATATTTTAATGGCTGAACAGTATTTTGCAGGTAAGCCCGTAAACAATGTATGTCAACTTATTCACTGTGGAGTTGTTGATGTTCCTCTTATGATTAAGGTCATAAATGATTTTATCGAGCATACACAAGCTATTAGATTCGTTCTTACCGATGTTAATGCACTTACAGACGAGGCTCAACAGTATATAAAACCATATTTATATGAAGAAATTCCTGTGTATGATTTGGAAAAAGACAGCGATGAGTATAAAAGGATTCTTAATGAAATATATTCAACTAAACTTGAGCCTACAAAGAAAATGTATCGCTTTGCAATAATCCGTTTCCCCGATAATACGGTAGAAATTGCTATTTGCACACATCATTTGGTTACAGACGGATATTCTTATTGTGAATTAACAAAACTTCTTATGAGGAATTATCTTCTTGCAGTAGATGGTGAACCTATGTCTGTAAGAATGAATGATTACACAGATTTTATTGAAACAGAACAAAAAGCTTTTAGCGGAAAAACCTTTGAACGTAATGTGAAATTTTGGAATGAATATTTGGAAAAGGAATTCACTCCTGCCAAATTTACGATTAAAGATGCAGGAAATAACATAGTTTCTGACAGATATGTTTTTTATCTTTCACAAAAAGAAAAAGATGTTATTCATACACTTATGAAAAGTACAAGTCAAAGTCTTGTTCCAGTAATGATGGCACTCTATGGTGTGTATTTTTCAAAGAATACCGATAGTGAACGTTTAGCAATAGGAAGTCCATATTTTAACCGTATGTCATCAAAGGAAAGAAATACCTTTGGCGTTTTTGTAAATATGCTTCCAATGTTAATGGATTTGAAAAAAGATAAAAGCTTTGCCGAGGTTTGTGAGAATATCGGTAAGACATCTCTTATGCTCCTTCGTCATCAGAGGTTTCCTTATACCGAAATACAAAGAATTGCTGACAAATTTCATGGAACAGGTGATAAGCTTTATAATGTTATGTTCAACTATATTCCTATGGATTTAGAAGGCTTCGATTCAGATTGGGTGGCAAACGGTACAAGTGAATATGAACTTTGCATACATATAACTGAGTGCAAAAAAGGAGAATTAAAAATCTCCTATGATTATCTGCCCGATATTACCGACATAAAAGATATAGAAATGCTCCATCAGACTATTTTTGAAATGGCAGAGTGGCTCTGTAATTCTCCTTCGGCTTTGATTTGTGAAATACCTATGGTTTATGACTATGGCAGAAAACTCTACAGTAAGCTTAACGATACCAAAACAGAGTTTGATGATGCACTTACTATATTTAAAGTCTTTGAAAAACAGCGTCATAACAATGATATAGCAGTAATCTGTGAAGATGAGAGTATTACATATGCACAATTGCATGAAAAAACTGATATAATTGCAACTGCTCTACAAAATAAAGGTATAACTACAAATGACGTGATTGCTATATGCATGAAACGTAGCATAAGCTTTATTTGTGCCGTCTTTGGCGTGATTAAAGCAGGAGCAGTATTTTTACCTATGGATATAAATTGGCCAGATATACGAAAGAAAAACGTCATTGAGGATAGTGACGCTAAACTCATTATTGATGATAATATATATGCAGAGATGGAAAATAAAGAGCATAATATATCCCTCTATACGATGCCTAAAACATCTTCTGAGGATATTTGCTATATGATTTATACATCTGGTTCTACAGGAAAACCTAAAGGTGTTATGATATCACATAAAAATGCTGTTAATTTTTCTCTGCCATTAAAGTATAATTATCTTGTTAAGGAAATATGTTACAACTGTAAGACAATCTTGTCTATAGGAAATCTGGCTTTTGATATTTCTATAAGTGAGTATTTTCCTGCATTGCTCAATGGCAAAAGATTGGTTTTGTGCAGTGATGAAGAACTTAACTCCATTGAAAAGATGACTAATGCTATAGTTTCAAATAATGTGGATTGCTTACAATGTACACCCTCACGTTTGCTTGAATATCTTGATAATTCAGACTTTTCATCTGCTATGAGGCAAATGAAAGTTATAATGTTAGCTGCTGAAGTCTTTCCTGATGCTCTTGCTTCAAGACTTAATGATATTACAGATAATACAATTATTTTAAATGGTTATGGCCCTACTGAAACTACAATGGGAACGTCCTATGCTTATGTATCTAATAGAAGAATAACTATAGGTAAACCAATATCTAACGTATCTATGTATATAATGAACAGCAGAGGAACGCTACTTGCCCCCATGCAGATAGGAGAACTATGCATAGGTGGAAACGGCGTAGGAATAGGTTATAAGGGAAATATTGAACTTACTGCAGAAAAATTTGTCGATACAAAAGATTATGGAAGAATATACCGTACAGGTGACCTTGCACGTCTAAATACCGAGGGAGAAATTGAGTTTTTCGGACGTATTGACAGACAGATAAAGTTCCACGGACTTCGTATAGAAATATCTGAAATAGAAAATGTAATGCTTATGTATTCGGGTATCTCTGGAGTAGCAGTTACTGTAAAAGGTGAGGGCATGAATGCATTTCTTGTAGGTTATTACTGTGCTTCGGAAGAAATAGATGAAGATAAGTTTACAGAATATCTTTCAGAAATTCTTACCTATTATATGGTTCCTTCTGTTCTATGCAGAGTTAATGATATTCCTAAAACATCAAATGGAAAGATTGATTATGCAAGTCTACCCGATGCTCAAAGCAATGAGATAATTATACCTTGCGAAAATGAACTTCAGAAAAAAATATTTTCTCTTGTTTGTAATCTTCTTGGTACAGAAAATTTTGGTATCACAACGAATCTTTTTCGTGTAGGTATGACCTCATTGCTTGCATTAAAGTTTAATACTATGTTAAACAATAGTTTTTCTGTCGATATAGGTGTAAGTTCAATTATGAAGAATCCTACTATATCTGCCATAGAAAAGCTTATAGATGCAAAATCTGATAACCTATGCGATAAAGTCCTTGAAGATATTTCTGAAAAGAAAGTATTCCCTATTATGGGTAGTCAGCTTTCTATTTTGCTTGAATGTGAGGGTGAACAGGATAATTTTGATTATCATATACCTATGAAAGCAGTATTTTCATCTGAAACAGAGCCTGAAAGACTTTGTAAGGCAGTGGCTATTGCTGTAAAGATGCATTCTTATCTTTTATCGGTTATTAAGAAAGATGGTAGCGAAAAAGTGCTTGTAAAAACTGATAATATCAATATTTATATCCCTGCCATAAAGTGTGATACACCCGAAAATGTTGATTTTGTATATCCTTTTGAAATTGAAGAAGGAGAACTTTTCAGAGCAGTTGTATATTACAATAGCAGTAAGACTGTACTATATATTGATGTACATCATATTATATGTGATGGACAATCGCTTGAAGTACTACTTAAGGATATTGAACGTGCATATAATGGCATTACTATACCTGCTGAATCTTGTGATGGTTTTACTTGCTCTCTTATGGAAAGAGCAATGCTCAATTCGGAACAGTACAGAAAGGCTGAAACTTTTTATGATAAGCTTTATAAGGGTGCTGAATCAGTAAGCAAGTTGTATTCAGAAACTAATGAAAGCAGTGGAATATCGGGAAATTTATATTATCAGATGAATAAAAAGATTGCCGAGGATACTATCCGATTCGCTACCAAATATGGTGTGACTGCAGGAAATATTCTTCTTGCTACAGTTGAACTTGTTATTTCAAGATATACTATGACAAATGATGTAATTATAGCTGTTGCTGAAAATGGAAGGTCTAAGGCAAAATACAACACCTCTGTAGGTATGCTTGTAAAAACCTTAATGCTTAGAAATATGATAGATGTTAATTCATCTGTAATTTCATTTGTTCGAAGTACAGCTGATAATCTTTATAGCAATATGGAAAATGATATTGTGCCTTATGCTCATCTTACATCAAATTATGGTATAAGACCTGAGATTATGTTTACCTTTCAAAATTACGGTATTTCAGACTTTAAAATAATAGAGGAAACTGCTGAAATAATACCCATAAGTGTGAAATCAAAGCCTAAATTCCCTATAAGCTTTGATGTTTCTGGAAATAATATCCGTATTGAATATGATTCGGGACTTTATAATGAAAAGCAGATTGAAACTCTTCTTTCTTCAGTAATATATGTTTATACTACTATGCTTTCTAATCCCGATATGATTATTTCTGATATAAGTACTATATCCAGTGATGACGAGATGACAATCGAAAGGTTTAATTGCACCGAGGACGAATTTTCTTCCGAAGATTCTATAGTATCTGTATTTGAGCGTACAGTTTCAGCTACTGCACAATCGGTCGCTGTTATTGCATCAGATGGAATACTTACATATGACGCACTCAACAGACAAGCTAACAGAATTGCAAATGCACTTATAAAAAAAGGTGTGAAAAAGGGAAACATTGTTACTGTAATTCTTCCAAGAACAACAAAAATAATAGCATCTATGTTAGGTATAATGAAAGTAGGTGCGGTGTATCTTATTCTTTCGACAGATAACACCAAGGAAAGAATAAGCTTTATCGAAAATGATGCCGATGCAGTATTCCAAATAAATGAAAACAACATCTATGAACTTCTAAATGAGGAAAATGAACTTTCTGTTGGAATAAATGTAAACGGAAATGATATGTGTTATGTTATCTATACTTCTGGTTCTACGGGAATACCAAAGGGTGTAATGATAAATCATATTAGTGTACTTAACTATTCTCTACCACTTAAATTTAATTATCACGTTACAGATGTTCTTGCTGTATGTAATACGGGATTGTCTATAGGCAACTATGCATTTGATATATCAGTTGCTGAAATATATCCTATGTTGCTTTCGGGAAGAACGGTCGTTATTGCAGATGATGAACAGATATATGATGTGCAAAAACTTGCTGAACTTATAAAGGATAATAATGTTGAGTTTATGGTATGTACACCTACAAGGCTTATGCAATATCTTGAAAATGCTCAGTTTAAATCGGCAATGGCTCATATAAAGGTAGCTATGCTTGCAGGCGAAGCGTGTACGCATACAGTCTTAAATAGATTTAGACAAGTTTCTTCTGCGATTCTTTTCAACGGCTATGGTCCTACTGAAACTACCGCAGGCTGTACTTTTAAGAAAATTATATCCGATGATATTACCATTGGTTCTTCTATTTCTAATGTAAAAGCATATGTAATGGATCAATGCCGTAAGCAACTTCCGATTTTTGTCCCTGGTGAACTTTGCATTTCTGGAAAAGGTGTTGCAAGAGGATATATAAAACGTGATGAACTTACTGCAAAATCCTTTGTATATTCATCAGATGGTACTCGTATGTATTGCACAGGTGATATTGTCTACCGTACAGAAAATGGTGAATTTAAATATTTAGGACGAATGGATAATCAAGTAAAGCTTAGAGGCTACAGAATTGAGCTTTCTGAAATTGAAAAGGTAATTTTAACATATACTGGAGTAAACGGTTGTGCCGTTATTGTAAACGGAAGTGGTAATATGGCTTCTCTTTATGCATATATTGCAACTGATGTAACAATAGATGAAGATGAACTGAAAAAGTATATGATGCAGAGAGTTACAGAATATATGATACCATCATGCTTTGTATATATGGATAAGCTCCCTGTAAATGCAAACGGCAAAACCGATATAAAAGCATTACGCCTTATGGATATTAAAGAGGAAGTTATTCCTTGCAAAACAAAGATGCAAAAAGAACTTTGCAATATTATTTCAGAACTTTTTGAGTGTGAAAATCTTGGATTGAATACAGATTTCTATCGTATAGGACTTACATCGCTTACTGCTATGCGTGTTGCAGTACGTCTTGAACAAGAATACGGGATAACTATATCCTCAAAGCAGATAATGAAAAATTGCAATATAGAACGTCTTGCAGAATTTATCAACAGTATTATACAAACTAAAGATATCGTAAGGATAACCGAGGATAGAGAACTTTATCCTTTAACAAAATCACAGATTGGTATTTTTGCCGAATATGACAAGAACAGAAACTCTGTAAGCTATAATATGCCTATGCTTATAAGCTTTGATAGAAATATCAATGTTGATAGGCTTGCAAATGCACTTGAAATTACTGTTCAATCCCACCCTTATTTGAAGTCTTATTTTGTAAGACAGGGAACAGATGTTTTTCTTTACAGAAATAAGACTACTGTATCAAATATTACGCTACATGATGATGTTGAACTTAAAGAAGATGAATATATAAATCTTATTCGTCCGTTCGCACTTGAAAAAAGTCCTTTATACAGAATCGAAATATATAAGTGTAGCGATAAAGTATTGCTCTTTATGGACTTCCACCATATTATTTTTGATGGAACTTCATACAATATCTTTCTTGAAGATGTTATTGATGCCTTCAATGGCAAGAAAATAAAACCCGAAGTATGCAATGCATTTGAATATGCTATATTACAATCCGAAAATGTGAATTTTGCAGTGGATAGGGAATACTTTATTAATATGTTTGGCAGTATAGAAGACGGTAGCAGAATTTTTGCCGATAACAAGGAACAAGAAAACTTTAAGGCTTCATATTATGTTTATCCTATTTCAAAGGATATTAAAAAGTTCGTATCTAATATTTCAACATTATTGAGTATTACTCCTGCTGATGTATATCTTTCTTGCTTTATGTTTACTCTTTCAAAATATTGTATGAATAACAGAGTAGCTATAGGAACAGTTGAAAATGGAAGAGATACAGCAAGATATCAGCGTACACTAGGTATGCTTGTAAGAACTTTCCCTCTATGCATAGAAGTTTTAAATGACGAAACGGTATCTGACTTTGCACGCAGAGTTCACAACATCATGATTGAATCCTCTGAACATTCATCGTATACATATACCGATTTTGTTTCTGATTTCTCAGTAAAGCTTGATACACATTTTGTATATAATGAGGAAACAATAAAATGCTTCGAACTGGAAGGTATGCCTGCAAAGGAAATTCCACTGCTACTTAAAGATTCTAAATTTGCATTTTCGCTTTCTGTTAGTGGTGATATGGTTCAAGTGGATTACAGAAATGATATCTATAACGAACAGACGGTTAGCAGATTTGTAAAAACTATGCTGTATTGTGTAGAAAAGTTCAGTACAGAACTTAATTCTAAGATATCATCTATCTCTCTTGCAACTTATTCCGATATAGAGGCATATCGCACACTAAATAACACAGATGTACCTAATGAGGATACAACTATGGACAGAATGTTTGCAAATGCTGTAACACAGTATTCAGATAAGGTTGCTGTTGTCTGTGGAGATTCAGATTGCTTAACCTATAAGGAGCTTGGAGAGGTAGCCGACAAAATATCCGCTGGACTTAAAAAACTTGGTATAGGCAGAGGAAATATAGTCGCATTCGGACTTAAAAGAGGAATAGGTATTGTAAAAGCAATCTTTGGTATTATTCGTGCTGGTGCGGCAATCCTTCCTACCGATATTACATGGCCAGAGGATAGAGTGAACTATGTTCTTGAAAACAGTGGAGCAAAACTTTTGATTAACGAAGAGGTTCTTTGTGAACTTGAAAAGTCAAATCCCGATGAAGCACCTATACTTGATGTTAAACCTGATGACCTTAGCTATGTAATATATACATCGGGTTCTACTGGAAAACCTAAAGGAGCAATGCTTATTCAACGTAATCTCACAAACTTTTTGAAACCTCTTGAACATAACTGTCTTGTAAGAGAAATGTACAGCAAGTGTAATTCTATTCTTTCTATATCGAATGTAACCTTTGATATTTCAATCTATGAGATATTCCCTGCAATCTTTTATGGTAGAAAGCTTGCTTTTGCAGATGACAGAGCATTTGATATCCCTTATGTATTGGCTGAATTTGCCAAAAAGCATAATGTCGATTGCATACAAGGTACTCCATCAAGAATAGGACAATATATGGAAGATTCTGCATTTGTTGAGTGCCTAAAAAATGTTAAGGTAATGCTTGTTGCAGGTGAATCTCTTAATCATTCTTTAACAAACAGAATAAGTGAGGTGTCGGATACTGTCATTCTTAACGGTTATGGCCCTACTGAAACAACACTTGCGGCATCTTATCAATATGTAACAGAACGTAAGATAACTATAGGCAAGCCAGTTGCAAATGCAAAAATGTACATTGTTGACAAATGGCTCAATCTTCAACCACAAGGTTGTGTGGGTGAACTTTGCATAGGTGGGTGGAATGTAGGAACAGGATATATTGGCAGAGAGAATCTTACACGAGAAAAGTTTGTAAGAAATCCTTTCCATTCTGGTATGCTTTATCATAGTGGTGACTTTGCGAGACTTACCGATGACGGAGAGATTGATTTCCTCGGCAGAATGGATAATCAGATAAAACTTCATGGTTTGCGTATAGAACTTGATGAGATTGAAAGCGTAATGCTTACACATCCACAAGTAAATATGTGTGCTGTAAAGGTATCGGGTAAGGGAAAAAATGCTTATCTTTGTGGATATTATACTGCAGATGGTGAACTGTCATCAGATGATTTAAAAAATTATCTTAGACAGCAACTTACCTATTATATGGTTCCTGGAATTTTAGTCAGACTTGATGCAATGCCTATTTCCACAGCAGGTAAAATTGACCGTCAACATCTTCCAGAGGTTGAGATGAATGAGGAAATAATTCCTTGCGAAACAAAACTTCAGAAAAAGTTATGTGATTTAGTTTGCAGTGTTCTCGGTGATAATGAAATTGGAATAAATACTGACCTTTTCAGATTAGGACTTACATCATTGCTTGCTGTGAAGCTTGGAACTTGTATATACAAAGAAATGAACGTTGAACTAAGTTCTGTGGATATATTAAAAAATAATACTGTTCTTCTTCTTGAACAGCTTATAAAATCACGCAGTAATACAGAAGAATTGGAGCTTAACTTTGAAAAACTATCCGAATACTCTCTTACGGATAATCAGATGGGAGTTTATCTTGATTGTGTCAAGTTCCCCGAACAGATGAAATATAATATTCCATGCGTTTATAGATTTGACAGCAATGTATCTCCAGATAAGTTGAAAACTGCTTGTGAATCAGCAATATCGGCTCATATTTATCTTAAGAGTCGTATTAAGGACAATGGTGCTTCACCTATGATTATACGAAATGATGATGAAAAACCATTAGTTAAGGTTTCATATTCAGATTATCCCGACAGAATAAACTTTATTCGTCCGTTCAATATAAGTGATAGTTCACCACTTTATCGTATAGAAATATACTATAACGATGAAATGACTTGTCTATATATGGATTTTCATCACTTAATTTTTGATGGTGAATCAATGAGTATCTTTATAGAAGATATCAAGACTTCCTACGAGGGCGGTTTGCTACTGAATGAAAAATACACGTTCTACGAATATTCACAGCTAAAGAATTCCTGCCCTCAGAATGATATTAAATATTACTGCGATATGTTCAGTGGTGTTGAAACTGCAAGTTCTTTACATCAAGATAAGAACGAGAATGGACTACCATTGGGACGTATAAAACACACGATTGATGAAAAAATGTACAAAAAATTGGAAAGCTTTGCAATTAATACGGGTGTAACATTGTCGTCGGTATATCTTGCAGGATTTAAACTTGTAATATCATCTGTTACGGGTAAGGACGATGTTACTCTTGCTATGGTATGGGACGGAAGAAATGACAGACGATTCATTAGAAGTATTGGTATGTTTGTAAAGACAATTCCTATGCGTATTAAATCAAATGCAAATGAACTCAGTTCACAGTATGTAAATCGCATTCAACAGCTTGTATATATGAACGCCGACCATGATAAATTTTCTTATGCCTCATTCTGCTCAAAGACGGGTATATTGCCTGAAATTTTGTATGTATATCAGAACCATTCTGAAAACAACACACGTTTGGGAAACTTTAAAGCAGAGGTTGTTTATAACAACGAAGCAGATAAGCTTTCCGCAAAGTTCCCTGTTACTCTTAATGTGGTAGGCAATGAACTTATACTTGAGTATGACAGTGGAAAATATGAAAGCACAACTATGACAATTATTATGTCTGCTTTTGTTACCGTTTTGGACAGAATGACGGAATCAACAGATATTGATATAACAAGAATCTCTCTTGCGTCCGACAGTGAACTTGAAAAACTTGAACAGTTCAACAGAAGGGAAACAAGCTTCCCTATAGGAGAAACTATTGTATCGATATTTGAAAAACAAGCAAGAAAAACTCCCGATGCTGTTGCTGTAATTGCATTGGATAGAATACTTACTTACAATGAACTTAACAGAAATGCTAACAGAATTGCACACAGTCTTATAAATCAAGGTATAGGTACAGAAGATATTGTTGCCGTAAAGTTGCCACGTACAAGTGATATAATTACTGTTTTTCTCGGAATAATGAAAGCAGGAGCTGTATATCTGCCTTTGGATATTAATTATCCCGAAAGTAGGATAAACTATTGTATGACTGACAGCAGAGCAAAACTCCTTATTGATGAAACTAATTGTGCAGAACTTTTTAAAAACAGTAATGAAAGCAATCCTATAGTAATGCTGACTGAAAGGAATCTTTGCTATGTAATATATACATCGGGTTCAACAAGAAAGCCTAAAGGTGTACTTGCTGAACACAGAGGTGTACTTAATTACTCGTTGCCTTTAAAATATAATTATCATGCTGTAACAATAGCAAATGAATGTAGTGTATCATTGGCGATAGGAAGTTTGGCATTTGATATAGCAGTAGCTGAAATATATCCATTCCTTTTATCGGGAAAGACTGTTATCCTTTGCGATGAAAATTCCTCAAACGATGTTGTGGAACTTGCTACATTGATTAAAAAATATCATGCAGATGCACTTCTTTGTACACCTTCTAGATTGCTTAAATATATTGAATACAAGCCATTTGCAGAAGAACTTAAAAACTTTAAAAGTATTTCTGCCGTGGGTGAGGCTGTACCAATGGAGTGGCTTAATAAAATGAAAAAACTCACAAGTGCAAAGCTCTATAACGGATATGGCCCTACGGAAACAACAGCGGGTTCAGTATTCCTTGAAATGAATGATGACTATGTAAATATAGGCAAACCACTTTCTAATGAAAAGATACATATTGTAGACCATCACAAGAATATTCTTCCTGTGGGTATTGCAGGGGAACTATGCATATCTGGTTATGGGGTTTCAAGAGGTTATCTGAACAGAGATGAGCTTACCGCTGAAAAGTTTATTCAAACAGATTATTCACATGGCAGAATGTATTGCACAGGTGATTTTGCAAAATGGAATGAGCGAGGTGAAATAGAATATATAGGAAGAATAGATAATCAAATAAAATATCACGGTTATCGCATAGAGATAGGTGAAATCGAACAGGCGATAAGTAGCTGTAATAATATAGGTTCAGTTGCGGTTGTCCTTCGTGAACTTAACGGAGTACAATATATGTTTGCATATTTTACTGCAAATGAAAATATTGACACGGAAGTTCTTAAAAAAGATTTACAAGCTATGCTCCCACATTATATGATACCATCTGCATTTATGCAACTTGCAGAAATGCCTCTTGACCTTAATGCTAAGATTGATAAAAAGGCTTTACCTAATATTGATTTCGATGCTAACAAAAAATATGTTGCTCCTTCAAATCCGAAAGAAGAAGCAATATGCAAGGTTTTCGCAAAGATACTTGGACTTGAAAAGGTAAGTGCAGATGCAAGTTTCTTTGAGTTGGGTGGTGACTCTATAAAGGGTATTCAAGTTGCCTCTGAAATTACAGAATACGGTTACAGAATGCAGATGAGACAACTTTTTTGAATCACCTTCTGCTCGTGAAATGGCACAGCACCTTACTGCTATCTTTGAAACAGATGATGATGCTTGCGATGAAATACCATTAAGTGCAATTCAACATTATTTCTTCACTTTAGATATTAAAAATCAGAATCATTGGAATCAGTCGGTTATGCTTACAGCAAGTCAAAGAATAAATATTGATGCCTTACGTGATGCAATGCTAAAACTTACAGAACATCATGATGAATTAAGAGCTGATTTCACAGTTACAGAAAATACTATTGTTCAGTTTATCCCACAGATAAAAAACAATGCTTTCATTATAAGTGAGTGTGATGAGATAGAAGAAACTACTTCTATTGCAACTGCCTTAACTAGCTTGAAACTTAACGGACATAAAATATATGCTCTAATAATTAGAGGTGAAAAATGTGATAAGTTGTTTATAACCATACATCACTTAGTTGTTGATACCGTTTCATGGAGAATATTACTCGCTGACTTGGAAAAATTGTATAATGCATACATAAAAGGTCAGAATGTAACTCTTGGAATAAAAACCACATCTTATAAAAAATATGCACAGTTACAGCAAAAGTATGCTGAAAGTGATTCTGTTTCGGCACAGCGTGAATATTGGGAAAAAGTTACTTCGGGTATGTTCGATGTAATTCCTACCGATAAATCTTTTGATGGCGTAAGAAGAGATTCAATGCTTGATAAGGTATCTATATCCTTTAATGAAAAGGATACAGCGAAGATAAAAAAAGCAATTGCTTCCGATAACGGATTTATGACAGATGATATTATGATATCAGCTTTGATGCTTGCAGTAAAAATTAAGTTTGGAATCAATAGTACTTCATTTATGCAAGAAAGTCATGGACGTGAAAATTTTGATAGCAGTATTGATGTATCAAGAACAGTTGGTTGGTTTACTAGCTTTTATCCTGTGGGCATTACAGCAGATAAAGATGAACTCAGTACATTATGCAAAGTAAAAGAACAGATTCGTGCAATACCTGAAAATGGTTATAGTTATGTTCCTCTTAGATATCTTACCGATTCAGCTATTGAATTTACACCAGAGATTCAATTTAATTATCTGGGTGAGTTTACAGATGACAGCAGTAGTAATATGTTCACAGTATGTGAAAACAATGCTGTGGTTAATACTGATGATAGTAGCCCATGTATGGCAAAGCTTTCTTTTTCGGGTTCTGTGGTTCATTCTTGCATGACGATTGAAATTGAATATAACAAGTATGAATTTGAAAAAGATACAATAAAAGAACTTATGAACATAACTGCTCAGAAACTTATTGATATCTCTGAAATATTACTTAATGTAGACGAGAAAATAATTATGCCATCGGATTTTGGTATTCAAGGAATGAATATGGCAGATTGGAAAAAGATTTCTAATGTTGTTGGTGATATAAGTCAGATTGAAGCAATCTATCCTGCTACAGATATGCAAACTGGTATGCTACTTCTTGCAGAACATTATCGTGAACGTTCCTATTATCATGAACAGATTATGCTTGCAGTTGGACATAGTATATTAGATAACAATTTACGTGCAAACTTACAAAAAGTTGTGGATAAACACCCCGTATTGCGTAGTATTTTCGTATCTGAGGGAATGAAAAATGTGTATCAAGTTGTTAAGAAGGGTGTAAAACCTGAACTTGAAATCTTGGACGCTACACGCTACGGAAAGGAATGGAATACAGATTCAGCTCTGCCAAAGATACTTGAAAATTACTTGACAGGTTACATGAAAATGGACAGATACAGAGGTTTCGATACTCAAAATGAAGTTATGTTCCGTGCTACTTTGTTTAATGTTGGTGAAAATAAATCTGTTATTATGTTCTCATTCTCTCATGTAATACTCGATAAATGGAGCATGGACATAGTTCTGAAAGAAATATTTGAGGGCATAAGTGCAGAACCTGATAATTTCAGTGGATATGCAAAATGGCTTAAAACTCGTAATATAAGTATCGCAAAAGAGTTTTGGAAGGATTATATGAGTGGTTGTCCCGATTCTGTCTTTCCGATAACAGGAAAAAATACACAGATTCCTGATTATTCAACAAAAAAACTTTCTCTTGGTATTGAAAATGTAAAAAATATTAGAGATTTTTGCAATGAAAATACAATCACAGCAAGCACATTTATGCAGTATGCATGGGGTTGTACACTTATGGAAATACTTGGCACAGAAGATGTTTCATTCGGTTATACCTATTCGGGAAGGTCAGAAGAAATATCGAATGTGAATTCAATGGTAGGTATGTTTATCCGTACACTTCCTATACGAATTACTGCTAATGATACTCCAAAAACTGCACAACAAAAAAGCTTAGATATAGAAAAATATGGTTATATCTCTTCTTCTGATATTCAGAAGTCTGCTAAACTTAGACACCCTGCATTTAGATATTTTATGACGTTCCAGAATACTCCTGCCATACAAAATGAAAGTGATATCTATGAACTGTTTAACCATAATCGTAGCAGAAATGATTTCAATGTTTTTATCAAGATGGATAACAGCATAGACATTATATTTGATTTTGATAAGGATAAATTCTCAGATGAATGGATTGACTACCTTGCAGATGCATTTATTCGACAGATAAAACAGCTCCCATTATAATTTAAGAAAGCACCTATGAAAAAAATCATGGGTGCTTTACTTTTCTGAAGTGTGGACTTTTTTATTGACTTATTATACATAAGATGCTAAAATATAAGATATAAAATCATTTAAGGAGATAAAAAATGAAAAAGTTTTCAATATTTTTAATGGCGTGTATCTTTGCAGTATTTTCGAGTGCGTGTAGTTCTGAAATCGTAAATCTAGAAGATACCACTACTTCAACCCAAACTGTTGAAGATACTACTATAACTACTTTGGAAACCGAAGTAACTACAGAAACATCGACTGAAAAAGAGTATTTACTAAGTGATTCAACAGACCCAAAATTCGATGAATACGTTTCAAATACGTTGGTGGCAACGGGTAATAATTATGTGGTCGAAAAGGCTGATGAGGTTACCTATAGAGCATACTTCCCCGTAGAAGAGTATGGTGAGTTAGAGTATTGTTTCTACTTTTCCAACACCGTAGATTCTACTTATAAGTATGGCGAGCTTGCATATGTGGGCAGAGTGGGTGAGGGTTACACCATAACGAGTGCCTATATAGCTGATGGTGGTACTTCTATTGAAGATGAAATTACTAATAGAACTGCTGTTACTTTCGATGATGGTAATATATCTAAAGAGGTTGGTGCAGGTGAAACTTATTGGAGCGACAGTATTACCTTTGATGTCCCACAAGACCATTACTTAGTGTGGGAATGGACTGTATCGGGTGAGAATATTGCTTGTACCTATATGTCATCGTTGACTTCTACTACCGCCGATAGTGGCGATGGTGACTTTAAATATTGCGACCAGATTCCTCTTCCACAGTTAATAGGTGCAAAACGTGATACTAAACTTAACATAGTTGCTATTGGTGACTCTATCACGCAAGGGTGTCAAACTGAATTTATGAAGTATGAGTTTTGGAGTGCAAGAATATCGCAGATGTTAGACGAAGATTATGCCTTTTGGAATTGTGGTCTAGGTTGGTCACGTACTAGCGATGCCTCACAGTGTGGCGATTGGTTATCTAGGGCATCTACTGGTGATATAGTTATAGTGGCCTTTGGTACTAACGATATCAATACGGGTGAGTATATGGGCGATGGTGGAAACTCGGCACAAGAAATTGTAGACTATCTAAAGGTTATTTTAGATGAACTTACACACAAAGGTTGTGAAGTAATTCTGTTCAATGCACCCCCTGAAGATTATGGTGAAGAAAAAGAAAGTGTACGTCTTGAATATAATCAAATGGTTGAAGAACTATCTAATGAGTATGGCATATACTTCTTTGATTTTGCATCTTACTTGAGCGATGAAGAGAATCCTGCAAAGGCATTATATGGAGGTCACCCAAATGGTGAGGGCGGTCAGATAGTTGCCGATGCTTTCTTAGAACAGTTTAAGGATTTACTCCAAGTTGAATAGATTTACTTTTTATTAATATTTTAACGCATGGAATGGCTACAAGTCATTCCTATGTTGTTCATAAGTTAGGAGGAATATTTTTCTATATGAACAGTAAACTATCATATACACATACTATGTATGCTAGTTTTATAGCATATGTGGTTCAAGCTATAGGTGGTAGTTTTATACCATTGTTATTCGCTACTTTTACAGATACCTATGGAATCTCAATATCTAAGATAACCTTTTTAGTAACCCTTAACTTTGGATTACAGTTAATAGTAGATTTAGTATCTACTACCTTCATCGATAGGATAGGCTATAAAACATCTATAGTTATTGCACATATATTGTCTGCTTTAGGATTTATACTTTTAACTATACTTCCAAATATACTATCAGATGCTTTTACAGGATTGTTAATATCCGTTATGATATATTCAATAGGTGGCGGACTTATTGAAGTTTTAGTTAGTCCAATAGTAGAAGCTTGTCCACCGATAACAAACAGACTGCTATGAGTCTATTACATTCGTTCTACTGTTGGGGTTGTGTAGGTGTAATTTTAATATCCACTATATTCTTTAGTATATTTGGAATTGATAGTTGGAAAGTATTGTGTATAATATGGGCTATAGTTCCAACGTTGAACGGCATATTTTTTACTCAAGTTCCTATAGGTGATTTAGTCGGTAGCGATGAAAAGACTCTATCCTTTAAAGAACTGTTCACTAATAAGGTATTTTGGATAATGCTCTTACTTATGGTATGTGCAGGTGCTAGTGAGCAAGCAATTAGTCAATGGGCGTCTACGTTTGCGGAAAAGGGTCTTGGCGTCAGTAAGACTATTGGCGATTTAGCAGGCCCTATGTTCTTTGCTATATTAATGGGAACATCTAGGGCTATATATGCAAAGTTCGGCGATACTTTAGATTTGAAAAAGTTTATGTACCTTAGTGGGATTCTATGTGTAATAAGCTATCTGTTGATATCATTATCACCATGGGAAGCACTTAGTCTAATAGGTTGTGGTCTATGTGGACTATCTGTAGGAATTATGTGGCCTGGGACTATTAGCTTATCTAAAGGAATCATTAAGGGTGGTGGAACTGTTATGTTTGCCTTATTGGCTCTTGCTGGTGATGTTGGTTGTTCAGGTGGCCCTACGTTCGTTGGCTTGATATCGGGGTTCTTCGATGATAACTTAAAGTTGGGTATACTTATGGCTATAGTGTTTCCATTACTTTTAGTAGTTAGCTTGTTATCTACTAAAAGAATAATTACCTTAAAAGATTAACTCTTAGTGAAAGTGAGATTTATACTATGAAAACTAAATATAAAGGAGTATTATATATAATAAATTCGGCACTGTTCTTTTCTTTAATGAATACCTTTGTTAGACTCTCTGGAGAACTGCCATCTATTCAAAAAAGTTTCTTTAGAAACTTTATCGCTATGATATTTGCTTTTATCCTACTTTTAAAAAGTAAGGATTCTTTTAAATGGAAAGACGGCAATCTAAAGTATCTATTGTTGAGGGCTGGTTTTGGAACTATTGGCGTACTGTGTAACTTCTATGCAGTTGACCATCTAGTATTGTCCGATGCCTCTATGTTGAATAAGATGTCACCTTTCTTTGCAATAGTATTTTCGTATCTTATATTGAAAGAAAAGGCTAATTTTGTACAGTGGGGTAGTGTGATAGTTGCATTCTTGGGAAGTCTATTAATCATAAAACCTACGCTTTCCAATATGGATTTAATACCATCTTTGATAGGTTTAACTGGTGGTCTATGTGCTGGTATAGCCTATACTATGGTTAGAGTGTTAGGTCAACATGGTGAAAACAAAGGATATATTGTATTCTTCTTTTCTGCATTTTCATGTTTGGTTACTCTGCCATATCTGATATTTAACTTTACTCCTATGAGTATTTCACAAGTTATATATTTGCTACTTGCAGGTACGTGTGCTTGTATTGCACAGTTTTCTATAACTACTGCATACTGCTACGCTCCTGCAAAGGAAGTGTCTATATATGATTACTCTCAAATAGTATTCTCTGCAATAGTTGGATATGCTATATTTAATCAAGTTCCAGATTTCCTTAGTATATTAGGCTATGTAGTAATATGTTGTGTGGCACTTTTAATGTTTATATATAACAATAAGGTGAAAGATAAAGAATCTGCTAGTTAGTAAGTTTTTTTGTGAGTATAAAATCCCCTTACTTTTAAGTTAGGGGATTTTATTATGTATAATACTTACCTTTCACATAGAGGAACGTATGGCTTATTCTTAGCGATTGCTTTATATGCTGGTCTAATAATTCTATTACCTGTTAGCATTTCTTCCATGCGATGTGCCGACCAACCTGCAATTCTAGCAGATGCAAACAGTGGAGTATATATATCTTCGGGAATGCCTAACATTCTGTATACGAATCCGCTGTATAGGTCTACATTGGCACACATAACCTTATCGCTACCTTTTACCTCTTTGAATATGGTAGGAGTTAGTTTCTCTATGTTGTTTATTAGATTAAACTCTCTTTCAAACTCTGTATCTTTTGCAAGTTCAAAAGCCTTTTTCTTTAAGATGACTGCTCTAGGGTCTGAAAGAGTATATACTGCGTGTCCCATGCCATATACTAAACCGCTATGGTCATAAGCCTCTTTATTAATAATCTTTCTTAGATGGTCTGCAACTTGACCTTCATCGTTCTAATCTTGGACGTTGTTTCGGAAGTCTTCAACCATCTTTACGACTTTCATGTTAGCACCACCATGTCTTGAGCCTTTTAATGAACCTATAGCAGCAGAATACGTTGCATAGGCATCAGTACCCGAAGATGTTAATACTCTACATGAGAATGTGGAATTATTACCACCACCATGTTCGGCGTGTAACATTAATAGAATATCTAATAGTTGAGCTTCTTCTTTAGAGTACTCTCTATTTGGTCTAAGTAATGATAGTATGGTTTGTGCCGTACTCTCATACTCACGTATTGGGTGCATAATCATGCTTTTATTGTCAAACTTTAATCTTTTAACCTGTAAAGCGTCAACCATAATTACAGGAAGTTTAGCTATTAGGTTTAAAGCTTTTCTCATTTCACCCTCAAGTGACATATCTTCAGCATTATTATCATATGAATATAGTGCAAGGATAGAACGTGACATCTTATTCATAATGTTGTTAGATGGTGCTTTCATAATCATATCAGCGAAGAAACCCTCTGGGAGAGGTCTATTTATAGACAGATATTGAGTAAACTCTTCTAACTGTTCAATATTAGGCAGTTCACCAAATAATAGTAGATATATAGTTTCTTCAAAGCCAAACCTATCTTCTTTTTCGACGTTTTCTACTAAATCCTTAACGTTATAACCCCTATAGATTAGTTCACCTTCGGCAGGTTCTTTTTCACCCTCATTTATAACGTATCCGTGAACGTTACAAATGTTAGTAATTCCTGCGATTACACCAGTACCATCGTTTCTTCTTAGACCTCTTTTAACGTGGAACTTTTTATATAAATTTGGTTCTATCTTTGAACTATCCTTCAAATTATTACAAACGTTTTCCATCTTTGAATATACTGTATTCATTAGACCTGCTCCTTTCGATATAAAAAATCAACTTTAGAATTGCATAATATTATTATACAACCTTAAATGATTAATGTCAACCTATGATGTAACGCTTAGAACCGTTGAAAAATCTTAAAAAAGTAAAGATAAGCAAGTTTTTTTTAAGAATGATTTAAAAATTATCGTGCCGAACAGATTTTTCTAAATATAATTAAGTCGATGATGCTTAAAAAAATATTATCATTATTTTGAAAGGAGTGAAAATAGCATACTTGCAATATTAGGTGATAATATTATGGTATGCAATCTTGTTATGAAAACTTATGTTATTATCATTAGTATATTTACTGCATTATTGATACTTATTCCTATGGTGACCTTTTTAACGTTATCGAGTGATGACTCTAAAAAAGATGAATCTTTCATTTTAGGAAGTTCTAATCAAGAGATTACTACCACCACCATAGATTCTACTGAGGAAACTACTTCAAATACTCAAAGTTTAACTATTAGCGATGACTACACTACTTTTAAGGTTTTAGACAGTACAACCTATGAGGTAATGGACGTATCTGCTAAGGATTACGTTATAGGTTCGGTATGTGCAGAGATGCCTGCCCTATTTGAAGTTGAGGCTTTTAAGGCTCAAGCAGTGGCATCGTATACCTATGCTATTAGACTAAAGGATATTCAAAAGACTACTCCTAGCGATGAACTACATGGTGCAGATTTTTCTAATGATAGCACTAAATATCAAGCATTCTTAACTAATAGTCAGATTAAAGAGTATTATGGTTCTAACTATGATGAGTACTATGAGAAAGTATCATCTGCAGTGGAAGAGGTACTCGGTCAAGTGATAGTCTATAGTGATGAACTTATAGTACCAGTCTTTCATTCTATATCTAGTGGAGTTACTGAAGATGCTCAAAACGTTTGGGGTTACAGTGTACCTTACTTAGTATCGGTGGATAGTTCTCAAGATGTTTCTGCTAACGACTTTGAAGAGGTTACAACCTTTACCCCTACTGAAATAAAATCTAAGTTTACCGAAACCTATTCTGATATTACGTTCTCTTCAGATTGTACTAGCTGGATTTCTATACAATCTACTTCTGAGGCGGGAACTGTTATATCGGTGAATGTTGGTAGTAAGACTATTAGCGGTCAAGAGTTTAGAAACGTTTTAGGTTTACGCTCTAGCGTTTTTGAGGTATCTTATAATGGCGATACTTTCGATATCTCTACTAAGGGTTACGGTCATGATGTCGGCATGAGTCAGTATGGAGCTAATCAACTTGCCCTAGAGGGATATTCCTATATCGATATTCTTAAGTATTACTACAGTGGTGTAGAAGTGGTGGATATTAATTCTTTGCAATCTTAAATAGTTCACAAAATATTTACAATTTTGACTATTGACTTTTACTATCGTATATGATATAATAATTAAGCTGATTGATTTCAATGAGCTTAATATTCTTGGAGAGGTATCGAAGTGGTCATAACGAGGCGGTCTTGAAAACCGTTTGCCCAAAAGGCACAGGAGTTCGAATCTCCTCCTCTCCGTTTAACAGTGTTTAATTTTCACAGTTGGAGTAGTACCCAAGTGGTGAAGGGGCTCCCCTGCTAAGGGAGTAGGGCTCGAGAGGGTCGCAAGGGTTCAAATCCCTTCTGCTCCGTTAAAAAAGGCTTGTAATCTTTAGAGATTATAAGCCTTTTTTGTGGTGTTGGGGATATTTATTATAAAAAAATCAGTGTACTATAGAAAGAAAAGTACACTGATTTTTTTGTTATCATTCTTCTTTAATGTACTTCCAACAACCCTTTAGATACTCACAACCAGAATAGATTGTTAAAGCCACGGAAATCCACACTAGCACTTGTAATACCACATAAGGTACACCGCCAGTTAAATCTAAGATGCAGTATATCAAGATGTAGATTATAGATACCATAGTAAAAGCAGTCTTTAACTTTCCAGACATTCCTGCTGGAATCACTACACCCTCACCACTTGCGATTAACCTTAACCCCGATACCATAAACTCCCTAGAGGCTATTATAATCAAAGGTACGCAGTTGATTAATCCTATATCTGTAAAACACGCTAAAGCAGATATTACTAGAACCTTATCGGCTAGAGGGTCTAAGAACTTTCCAAAGTTTGTAACTAGATTATTCTTTCTAGCAATGTAGCCATCTAAAAAGTCGGTTATAGATGCTACTGCAAAGAGTATCAAAGCCACAACGTACCACTTCATAAGGAATGACCATACAAAGAATGGTACTAAAATAACTCTCATAAGAGTTAGTTTATTAGGTAGATTTAATTTCATTCAGATACCACCATTCCACATAAATCATAGTCTATCACGTCGGTAACTTCAACCTTAACGTACTGTCCAATAGATAGTTTTTCGTCACTTGAAAAGAATATCTTACCGTCAATATCTGGAGCATCAGCAGAAGTTCTGCCAAAATAGCATTCTGCCCACTTGTCAAATCCCTCAACTACTGTATCTACTATAGTATTGAGTTTCTTTTCATTGTTTTCTTCGCTAAAGAGCATCTGTTGTTCCATGATGATTTCTGCCCTATGATTTTTAGTTTCTTCATCTAATTGACCGTCCATCTCACTAGCAAGAGTACCTTCCTCTTGAGAGTATGGAAAACAACCTAACCTATCAAAATGGATTTCTTTAACGAATTCAGCTAATTCAGTGAACTGTTCTTCAGTTTCTTGAGGAAAACCAGTAATTAGAGTAGTCCTTAATGTAACGTTTGGAATAACTTCTCTAATATGCTTGAAAAGTTCTCTTAACTTTTGAGCATTTCCACCCCTACGCATATTTTTCAATACAGTTTCATTGCAGTGTTGAATAGGAATATCTAAATACTTAACTATCTTATCTTCTGTAGCAATGACGTTTAATAGTTCGTCAGTAATCTTTTCGGGGTAACAATATAATACTCTAATCCATTTAAGATTATCTATCTTACAGAGTTCTTTTAAGAGTTTTGGAAGTCTGTACTCTTTGTAGAGGTCATAGCCATAGCGAGTAGTATCTTGAGCGATAACTATTAATTCAGTAACTCCATTGTCGGCTAACCAGTTAGCCTCTTTTAAGATATCTTCCATAGGAACGCTTCTGTAGTTGCCACGAATATCTGGTATTGCACAGTAGGAGCATCTGTTAGAGCAACCCTCAGCAATCTTTAAGTATGCAAAGAATGGTAATGTACTTATAATTCTGTCCCCAGTGAGTTTAAGTCTGTACTTGTCGTCAAAACTTACAACGTGTTGACCATGTAATACTCTGTCAATAACGTCTACGATATCTTCTTGATTGCCAATACCTAGAACTGCATCTACTTCGGGGAACTCTTGAGCGAGTTCGTCTTTGTAGCGTTCCACTAGACAACCCGTAACTATAATCTTCTTGATAGTACCCTCTTTTTTAAGTTGTGCAATCTCTAAGATGGTTTCTATAGCCTCTTCTTTAGCAGATTGAATAAATCCACAAGTATTTACTACTGTTATATCACTTTCGCCATATTCAACTACAAGTTCATAACCATGTTTTCTAATCTTGTCTAACATTCTTTCGCTATCCACTAGATTTTTACTACAACCTAGCGATACCATACAGACTTTAATAGCCATATTTAAAAAATCCTTTCTTTATTCCCAGTATGTTCCAATCAACTTGAAGATATATACCATAAATGATACTTTAATCTAATACTTGATTTATTATATCGTAAGAGTATCCTAAACGTACTAGAGCGTTCTTAACCTTATTGATACCCTTATCATCATTAAGATATCTTGCATACTTACCATTGATTAAACTTTCAAGACGTTCAAGTTCTGTATCCTCATACTTAGATACTATTTCTTGAGCTAAATCGTCATCTATACCTTTAAGTTTTAATTCTTTAATGGCACGATATGAACCATACTTCTTACCTAATATCAACCTTTCAGCTAAATTTTTAGCATAGCGATTATCGTCTATAATGCCTATATTTACCAAATTAGATAGTACCTCTAGGCAAATATCTTGTGGATAGTTAGCTTCAAGTTTTTCATACAGTTGAACGTAAGAGTAGTCTTTGTAATCTAGTAGGTATAACGCTCTTTCTTTGGCTTTTCGAAAAGTATCGGCATGGATAACTTCGTTCAAACGTTCAACAGATATCTCCATATTAGTTTTTAATCCATATTGCAAGATTATTTCACCATTTATATAAACTTTTTCATCGTTACCTAATGATATCTCATAGGTATTACCTTTATACTTAACTATAGAATATATTAACATATAAAATCACCGAATATAGTTTTAGGCGTGGAAAGTTCACGCCTAAACTGTATCTTGTTTCTTTAAGTCCACGCTCGGTATATTATTGGAGTGCGTACGCATAAATTAACCTCGTGTCAGTAGGGAATACCGATTTCTCTCCATCACCACTGCCGTCAAGTTTTCTTTTAGCAATTCATCTTGCCACTTACACTGTTGAAGTGGGGGGAATTCTTGCTGAAATTAGTAAAAAAAGATATTATCTACTTTAACTCATCTAAGGGTTTAAGAGGTTGAATCCAACCGAAAGTATCCTTAACCTTGCCCCATTGCATACCTGTCATAGTATCATATAGCATTTGAGAAACTGGGCCAATCTTATTATCGTTTATTTCCATAACCTTATCGCCCCACTTTAAGTGACCTACTGGAGAGATAACGGCAGCAGTACCAGTACCAAAACATTCAGTAAGTTGACCATTATTGAAAGCGTCTGCAATCTCTTGAATAGAAATTCTCTTTTCAGATACTGTATAACCTTTAGATTTACAGACCTCAATAGCAGACTTTCTAGTGATACCACTTAGTATAGAACCATGTAGTGCAGGAGTAACAACTTCGCCATTGATAACAAAGAATATGTTCATAGCACCAACTTCTTCAATATACTTTTGTTCTACACCATCTAGCCATAGTACTTGAGAGTAGTTCTGCTTATGAGCCTCATCTTGAGCGATTAGCGATGCAGCATAGTTACCACCAGTCTTAGTATAACCCATACCACCACGAACGGCTCTAACGTGCTTAGTTTCAACGTAGATATTTACAGGGTCTAAACCAGATGAGTAGTATAAACCTGATGGTGACATGATAATCATAAATAGGTAGTGATTAGCAGGTCTAACACCTAAGTAAGGGTCATCAGCGATTATAAAAGGTCTAATGTATAGAGAAGTTCCCTCAGTATAAGGAACCCAATCCTTGTCGATATTAACTAGAGTATGTAATGCTTGTAAGCAATCTTCTTCGTTAATTGCAGGGATAACTAACCTTTCATTAGAAACGTTTAGACGTTTAAAGTTTTCATCTGGACGGAAGAATTGAATAGTTCCATCAGCAGTTCTATAAGCTTTTAAACCCTCGAAGACCGTTTGACCATAGTGCAAACACATAGATGATGGATATATGGATAGTGGAGCATAAGGTACTATTCTAGCATCGTGCCAACCCATGCCAACATCATAATCCATAATGAACATATGGTCTGTGAATATGTGACCAAAGCCCAATTTACTTTCATCAGCTGGTTTTTGCTTTGGATTTTCAGTAAGTTGAATCTTTATTTCCATTTCAAATTCATTCCTTTTTGATAAAGTTTATTTTAATCCCTTTCGGAATTTAATTATTTCCATTATCATTATATCACAACAGTTTGAGTTTTTCAATAGGTTTAAAGATTTTTTTATAACAATGTTGATATTCCTTTGAAAGATTTCCAAATGCGACTTTCACAAAAACAGTATACTTTTAATATGGATAAATATATCATTCAAATTGAATGATATTCCAAACTTAGGGTATACTAATGTTATATATTGGTATATATCACATAGGAGGGATTTTTTAAGAGTATGTATCAAGTTGCAATGCGTTCATTAATAATATATACCGCCACCATGTTGGCTATTAGATTAATGGGTAGAAGACAGATTGGAGAACTACAACCATCGGAGTTTGCAGTAACTATAGTAATATCTAACATAGCTACTATATCCATAGAGAACATAGATATGCCATTAATGTTTGGAATAGTTCCTATGATAATAATAGTAACTATAGATGTATTAGTTTCTTACATTGGTTTAAAGAATAGAAAGTTTAGAAAATGGGTATCTGGAAAACCAAAGGTAATAATCAAAGATGGTCAGATAGACCAAGTTCAAATGCGTAAACTTCGCTACACCATAGATGATATAATGGAATCTTTGCGTGGAGAAGGCATCTTTGATTTAAGTGAAGTACAGTTTGCTATAGTTGAAACTACAGGAAAGATATCATTCTATCAAAAGTATTCCAATAGACCTACTACTAATGAAGATTTAAACATCAATAAAGAATCCATAGACCCACCTAGTCTAATCATTAGCGATGGCATACTCTTAGAGTTTGCTCTAAATTCAATAAAACATTCTAAAGAATGGTTACTTAAAGTATTAAATGAAAAGAATTTAAAGGTTGAGGACATCTTCCTTATGACTGCCGATTCTAATGGTGAAACCTTTATAATAACTAAATCTTAATAGGAGTGATTTAATTTGAACTTAAATATTCCCTTTGAATTTCAAAATGAAAAACTTATCTCTAACTTAGAACAGAATATAGATAGGTTAAAAGAACTATGCTCTAACTCGTCGGACTTACTAGTGGCTAACGTTAAGGTTAGTAATATAGATTGTGCTTTAATATTTACCGATGGTATGATATCTACACAAACGATTACTAACTTAGTTTTCTTACCACTTAATGAACTACATTTAGAAAATATATCTGCCGTTAAATTAATAGACTATATATATAACAACAAGTTACTATCCACAGAAACTAAACAAGTTAATGATTTTGGTACTTTAATTAGAATGACAAACTCTGGTTTTGCGATTCTATTAGCTAATGGTTGTAACTATGCTTTAGCTTTTGGAGTACAAGGGTATAATTCTAGGAGTATCAATGAACCATCTAGTGAGCAGAATATTATGGGTTCTCATGAAGGTTTTGTGGAAAATGTTAGAGTAAATATGTCTTTAATTCGTAGGAGAATGAAATCTCCAACAGTAAAGTTTGAAATGATTACTCGTGGTACTAAAAGTTATACGGATATATGCCTATGTTATATGGTAGATAGAGTATCTCAAGACCTACTAAACAGAGTTAAAGAGTCTTTAAAGAACATAGATGCTGAAACTATACTATTAAGTGGATACGTTCAACCATTCTTAGAGAGTCCTAAGGCTAGAATCTTCGATTCTGTAGGGTATACAGAACGTCCAGACGTTATATGTTCTAAGGTATTAGAGGGCAGAATAGCTGTACTAATAGATGGAACTCCATTTGTATTGATAGTTCCTAAACTCCTAAATGACAGTTTTCAAACCATAGATGACTATTCAGGAAAACCATTCTATGCTACGTTCATAAGATGGCTAAAGTATATATCGTTCATATTGGCAATAGCATTGCTAGCTTTCTATGTAGCGATATCGTTGCATAACCCTGAACTATTAAATCGAGAACTTTTGATACTATTAGCTGAGGCTGAGTTAAACGCTCCATTTTCTATATTAATAGAGGCGTTTGGTGTGTTATTGGTATATGAAATAATAAAAGAAGCAGGTCTAAGATTACCTAAAGCAGTTGGTGGAGCTGTAAGTATAGTAGCAGGATTAATCATTGGTGATTGTGCAGTAAGTTCGGGATTGATTAGTAATCCGTTATTAACGGTATCGGCAATATCGGTGGTATGTGGATTCACTCTCCCAGACCTTTCAAGGCAGATTTCTGTTCTTAGATTGTGTTATCTAATAGTTGGTGGAATCTTCGGACTGTTCGGAATAGGTCTACTAACTATGATAATTATATTTAACGCTTGTGATACTCAAGACTATGGTTTCCCATTCACGTTCCCATTGACTCCATTTAGTAAAGAATCTATGCGTGATGTTGCTACTAGAGTATCCTTTAGAAAGATGCAATCGGGTGGATTCACTATAAATAGTTCAAAGCACAAAGACTAAAGTTAGGAGTGAACGTTTTGGATAGTATAAATAAGAATCAAATGTATGCTATGTTAATATCTGTTAGGCTATTTGAACATATATGTTCACTAGATATGTACTGTAGGAATCAAATGCTAGGAGTATTAATATCTCTAGTATTTCAAACCATAATGATATTATTAATATTTATGTTTAAAGATAAGGTTTCTATATTCCAAAAGATTCAATCTAATAGGATTTTAGCATATGTATATGTTATATATTTAGTATTCTATGGTGGAAGGTCTTTAAATATGCTAACTTCTATAGATAATGTAATACCAAAGACTATTACAAGATTTGTATGCGTACTGTTGTTAGGTGCTACTTGTATATACTGCTCAAAATTAGGATATAAAGCTATATGCAGAAGTAGTATAATAATAACGTTCATGGTAGTAATATCATTTGGATTACTAATATATGGCGTAACCTATAATATAGATATATCTAATGCTTTAAACGATAATGATAGGTATAATATATTTCACTATGCAATATCTGATTTTGCTAAGAACGTAGACTTAATATTCTTAGTATTGTTAGTAGATACATCATATAGTAAGAAACAAGCCTTTAAATATTTAGGATTTAAACTATTAGCTATTGAAGTACTATCATTTATTGGACTATGTGTATTAGGTGGTACTAGTATAGTGTTTAAGTATCCGTTTTTAGACTTAGGAGCATATTCGCAACCGTTTGGAATCCAACGTGCCGATAGTTTGTATATATTAATATCCACATTGGTAACGGTATTAAATATATCGTTAGCGTTAAATATATCCAGTAGGTTATTAAAAGATACTCTAGGTAGGCATAAAGAGATAGTCTTAACTATAATTATGATAGTAATATCGTACTTCGTAAATAACTTAGATATGACTATAATATCTGCAATTATGATATTGATACTTTCATGCATAGTCCCTGCAATACTCAATCTAAGTGGTGATATAAATCAGCAGTCTAAGGAGGGCATTTAAACATGAAGAAAGCCATATCTATAATAATACTAGTGTTGGTAATAATAGGATTCACTAGTACATCACAAGAAGTCAGGGATAGAGCCTTTATACAATCTATAGCCATACAAAGTGATAGTAATCATGTATATACTACGGTTAAACTATATGGTGACAGCTATGTATATAAGGGCATAGGTAGTGATATTGAAACATCTTTGAAGAGTGCAGAAACCAGACAAGGCAAAGTATTCTTTAGTGGGCATACCGAAATGATAATCTTTCAAGAAGATAGTTTTTCTAACGATATACTAAAGGATATCATTAAGTATGAGGAAGTATCACCTAACTGTGCAGTAGTAATATCGAATAGTGAAGTTACAGATACTCAAACTGCCTATAGCATTCTTGAAACCTATGATAGGTTAGGTGAAGTTACTATCAGTACGGCATCTAATATAATAAAAGAGTTAAACTCTAATAAGGTGGTACAAGTTCCATATATAAATCAAGATTTTACCTACAGCACCATAGATATAGGTTAATTTTGTGCATAAGTAACAAATATTCACTGACATTTTTGTAATATGTTACAAACTTTAAAAAGTTCTGTAACATATTGACCACTTAAAGAGTATATATATTAGAAAGAACGAACATCTAAAAAACTTTGAGCAATCCAATGGTACACTTTTTAGATGTGTTTAAGGTTCTTTTTGCAGTTGTAAACTAATTAAATCCGTGCGACTGTTAAAATAGGTTTGGTTGAAAAGCTTAATAATCAACCATAACAAAAAAATCCCCCAAAGTTCCGTTCTGTCCGTCAACAGGACGGAACTTTTATGTATATATTATATAATTTGCCAATAACATTGCAGTTTTTATGTTCTAAATTGGTAAAATGCGAAAATTTAAATCTTGTTGTACAGGTTGCATAAAATACATTGACATTTAATAAAAATAATGGTAATATTTAATCAATAGGTTATTAATCTAAATTGTGGGGGTTTTTAAATGAAAAATATTTTAAGAAAGTTGTCAATATTGTTATCTTTATCGATGGTTTTCACTGGTGTAGGAACGCTCAATATTACTAATGACGTTGAAGTTTCTGCCGATACTAGCTACATCGTAGAAAATCTTGATAGAGGAATCACGGCTGTCAATACAGGTAGCGGTATGCTCGTAAGTTGGAGATATCTTGCAAATGATACTGATACTACAGTATTTAAACTCTATCGTGATAATGAACTAATCTATACTAGCGAAAAAGATAATGCTACTTGTTATTTGGATAGCAATGGAACATCATCAAGTGTTTATCGTGTAGATACTATCAACAATGATGCCGTTACCTCTTCCGATACTTGTGAATTAATTAGCGATAATTCATACTTCGATATTCCTATGGATATTCCAACGGCTCAAACTAGCGGGGTTACATATAGTCCTAACGATTGCACGGTTGGTGACGTTGATGGTGACGGTCAATATGAAATCTTCGTTAAGTGGGACCCATCTAACTCTAAAGATAACTCTCAAAAGGGTATAACCGATAAGGTGTTTATAGACTGTTACGAGTTAGACGGTACTAAACTTTGGCGTATAGATTTAGGTATAAATATTCGTGCAGGTGCTCACTATACTCAAATGATGGTCGCTGACTTTGATAGCGACGGTATGGCAGAATTAATCTGTAAGACCGCTGATGGTACTATAGATGGTACTGGTGTTACTATCGGTGATGGCTCTGCTGACTATAGAAACTCTAATGGCTACATATTAAGTGGCTCTGAATATTTAACCTTATTTGAGGGGGCTACGGGTAAGGCATTAGATACTATTGATTATAATCCACAACGTGGAACTGTTAAAAGTTGGGGAGATAGCTATGGTAATCGTGTAGATAGATTTTTGGGTGCAGTAGTATATCTTGATGGTGAACACCCTAGTGCAGTTACTTGCCGTGGTTATTATACTCGTTTAACTGCTTGTGCTTATGATGTTCAAGATAAAAAATTAGTTCAACGCTGGTATTTCGATACTGGAAATGATAGTTCCGTTGATGGCTATGGCGATGGTAATCATAACTGTATGCCTGCTGATTTGGACGGCGACGGTAAACAAGAGTTAGTCTTTGGAAGCCTCTGCCTTGATGATGATGGCTCTGTGCTTTGGAATTACAATAAGGGTCATGGCGATGCTATGCACGTTGGCGATTTAGACCCATCTAATGAGGGTCTGGAAGTTTGGATTTGCCATGAAGATTCCCCTTATGGTGTATCACTTCTTGATGGTAAGACTGGTAATGTAATCTTTCACGTTGACGGTGACAGCGATACTGGTCGCTGTTGTGCTGACAACGTTTGGAGTGGTAATGATGGTGGCGAATTTTGGGGTTTAGGTAACAACGTCTATGATGTTAATGGTAATCTACTATCTTGTCGCAGACCTGCTATAAACTTTCTTAGCTACTGGGACGGCGACTTAGAACGTGAAATATTAGATGGCTATACTGACAGCCCCGCAACTATAACTAAAATGCAAGAAGATGGCACTCTAACTACATTACTATCTACAGATGGATACTATACTTGCAATACTACTAAAGGTACTCCATGTCTATCTGCAGACTTATTCGGTGACTGGAGAGAAGAGTTGATAGTTCGTGCTAGTGATAGTACATCTATTAGAATTTACTCTACTACTTATGATACTGACTACAGAATTACTACTTTAATGCAAGACCCTCAATATAGAAATCAAGTTGCAGGACAGAATACAGCATATAATCAACCACCACACGCAAGTTTCTATTTAGGTTCAGACCAATCACTTCCTGATACACTTGATGTTACTGTGTTAAATAGTGATACTACATCTAGTGAACCTGTTCTTAATGTGGCTACTCTTACCGATGGCTCTATATTTATGATACAGAATGTAAATAGTGGCTTATATATGGAAGTTGAAGGTGGTACTCAAGCCAATGGTACTAACGTTCAACAATGGGGTGCAGATGATTATGATAATCATAATACTTGGAGGGTTCTATCTGCTGATGATGGTTATTACTATCTATACTCACAGATTGGCGATAAGGTAACATACCTTTTAGATTTAGATATGGGTAGTACTGAAGATGGTACTAATATTCAAATATATACCGATACTAAAGCAGATGCTCAACAGTTTAAATTTATAAAAAATGATGATGGTACTTACTATATATTAACAAAATCTTCTAGTGATAAAAGCTGTTTAACCATTGCTGATGATTCTATTCAGAGTGGTGCTAGTGTAGTACAATCCACTTTAGTAAACTCTGATTCACAGAAATGGAACTTAATACAAGTACAATCTAGTGGAAATACTATTGATACTAACTATTCTTATGCTATTAAGAATGTCAACAGTGGATTATATCTTGAGGTTGCAGACGGCTTGGCTCAAGATAATACTAACGTTCAACAAGGAAGTTCTACAGATTTTGGTGAATATAATACTTGGAAATTTGTATCTGCTGGAAATGGTTATTACTATATCTATTCCATGCTTGAAGATAGCAGTACATATCTATTAGATGTTACCGATGGTAAATCTGCAAGTGGTACTAATGTACAAATATTACAAGACAATCAAACGAGTTCCCAACTATTCAAGTTGATTGCAAATCCAGATGGTACTTATAATATAGTTACTAAGGCATCAAAAGATAGTTGTGCTTTAGACGTTGATGCTCGTTCTACTGAAGATGGTGCTAATGTATCTCAATATGTTTCTAAAAATTCAACAAATCAACAATGGATTTTAGAAAAGATACAACTTTTAGATACTACTTCAACTATTACTGGCGATATTAACGCAGATGGTACTACAGACTATTTAGATTTACTTCTATTAAAAAAGGCTATACTATGCAACTCCATAGATACTAGCTTGAATTATGATGTAAACAACGATGCTAATATTAACATCTATGATGTTTTAGAGTTAAAATGTATCATTCTTTCATAATACTTAACCTTAAACAATAAAAAAATCCCCCACCTATAAAGTGGGGGTGAATTGCGTTCTCACTATTGACAAAGTTAGAATTTTGTAATATACTTATCATGATGATTGAATGTAGGGCAGGAACTGTCCGAATTAACGCCTGTGGAGATATTAGGTTACAAGGTCTAAGAAGCAGGAAATCCATTGTATAAAGCTAATGGATAGTTCACTAGAAAAGGATAGGTTATTTTATGAATAAATACAAAAAACTGGCGTTTAATACCTTAATATTTACTATAGGTTCATTCGGTTCTAAAATATTGAGCTTTCTATTGGCTAGATTATATACTAGTAAGATGCTCCCCGACGAATTTTCAACTGCCGATTTGATAGTTCAAACAGCTAACCTATTGATACCTATAGCTACATTAAGTATCACAGAAGGAATTATTAGATTCGGTCTTGACAGAGATTTCGATAAAAAACATATATACACTACAGGATTCATTACTACTTGTATAGGTCTACTTATACTTTTATTGTTATCTCCCGTCATACACTTAGTACCATCTATTGGTGGGTATACTATTTTACTACTTATATATATGGTTACATCTAGTTTTAGAATGTTAAACCAATACTTTGTACGTTCAAGAGGGTTAGTTAAATTATTCTCAGCCGATGGCATACTTACTACATTAACCATGCTTATATTTAATGTAATATTTATTGCAGTACTTAATATGGGAGTATTAGGTTACATACTATCTATAATACTTTCCGATGCATTATCTTCGGTGTTCATGTGCCTAGTAGCTGATAATTTAAAGTACGTCCAAATTAAAGGCTTAGATAAGAACGTAGCTGTGTCTATGATACGCTACTCTATACCTTTAATACCTACATACATACTTTGGTGGATAGTTGGTCTTTCCGATAGGTACTTCATAGTATATTTAATAGATGACTATGCTAACGGTCTATATAGTTTGGCTAACAAGATACCATCACTTATAAATACAGTATCTACGATATTCTTTCAAGCATGGCAGATGTCTGCTATCTCTGAATACAAGTCAGAGGGTGCAAGAACGTTCTATACTAAAGTTTTCGATGCATATCAATCTATGATGATAGTAGCATCTGCAGGAATACTTCTGTTCTTGAAACCTATTATGAGAATTATAGCAGCCGATACCGAATACTATGATGGCTATATATACGTTCCAGTACTCTTAATAGGTGTACTATGCTGTTGCCTCTGTCAATTTTTGAGTAGTATATACTCTGCATCGAAGCATACAAAGAACTCACTTTGGACTAGCTTAGTCGCAGCGATAGTTAATATAATATTGAACGTGATATTAATACCTAAGATGGGTGTTCAAGGAGCTTGTATATCCACGTTGTGTAGTTACGGAATATGTTTCTTAATAAGGGTCAACGATACAAGAAGATATATTAAGTTTAAGTTTAACACCTATAAGTTTATAATAAACATATCGCTATTGGCAGTCATGAGTGCTACTATAGTCTTAGATTATACACACTTAACGATATGGCTACTCTGTGGATTCGTTATAATAGCAATGAACAACTACACATCTATTATGGATACTTTAAATCAGTTCATTAAAAGAAAGAAGAAAGCTTAACCCATAAGATATTAAAAACCTCTATGATACATTTCATAGAGGTTTGTTATATGTACTTTTTTTGTAATATCGATTTTTCTCTGTCCACTGCTAACGTTAAGTTCTTATTTTATGATTCATTCGCTTGTATCTGTATTGGTTGTGTTGAAAATGTTCTTCTTAAGGAGTAGTAAATCTATATTAGATACTTCACCATCTAAGTTTACATCATAGGTTTTATCGTATGTTCCATTAAGATATATGTGATTTTTTACGGCTAAGAAATCCATAATATCGATAAAGCCATCACCATTTACATCTAAGTTTAGAACGTCATCTTGATTTTTACCACTATCGAAGTTTAGAGCATCATCTATCTTAATTTCAACGAAATTGTCGGTAGCATCTGCAGAAGATTTTATAGAGGTAGTAAAGTCACCATCATCGTTCATGTATAGACCATACATATTGCAACCTACATATTGGTCATCGGTTAGAGAGAATACACTAATAGGAGTATCAGAGCCATCTACTTTTCTAGCATAGATGTTTCTATTATCGTTGTAGTATACTATGCCGTCTTTAATGATTACAGCTGTATAGGTTCTAAGACCACCCTCATTTGAGCCCCATTGAGAACGTGGAATATTAAATATTACAGTAGAAGTATTTTCTAATACGTCTACCTTTACGAAGTTATCTTCGTTATCAAGGTAGTATATAGAACCGTCATAGTACTGTGCTTGAGTCTTAACATCTTTCCATATGTAGTTATCATACTTAGTAGAGGTACATTCATAAGATGTTTCCCAATCATAATGCCCTTGATTCATAATTTCAGCATCACTAACTAGTAAGCATCTGTGGTAAGAACAACCTAATATATCGACGAGTGGGTCGTCCCAAGTAGTATCAACGTGATACCATTCACCATCGACTTGAACTACGTTCCAAGAATGGCTCATACTGTAGCTATTAACTATCTCGCATGGTATACCTAAATAGTTCATAACGTACTTAAAAGCAATAGCATATGCACTACATACACCAGCCTTATATTTAAATAGACCATATGCACGTTCATAAGGAACATCTTCACTGTACTTAAATTCAGTTTCAAAGTAATCATGGACTAATAGTATCTTTTCGACCGTAGAAGATACACTATTCACATTAGTTTCAGTGATTAATCTGTCCATGTTATCTATAAATTCTTGTTTATACTGTTCAGCTTCTTCAACTGTAGATACATTATAGTCTACTATTAAACGTTTAGCATAGCCGTCAGCATCTCTTTTGCAAACGAATGTATAGGTAGCATTTCCCTCATCGTTTAATACAACGTTACCATCAGAGTCAGTATATATAGGTTCTGTGACGTAATCGTACATAGGATTCTCATTTAAGAACGGATATATACACGCCATAACCTCCGTTGAAGTAACTCCTTTACCGACAAAGTCTATAGAAGTCTGTAGATTATCAAAGCCGTCTTTTAATGTTTGATATATAAGTTCTTTGTTAGTAGTAGAAACCTCATCAGCATAAGCAGGAATTTGAGCATCTTGATTAAGTAACGTACTATTAACAAAATCAGTTTGTGTATTCACCGTACTAGCCAAGAATAGGGTAAATATCAATGAAGTAGATACCATGTTACACAACTGTTTTGAAATTTTCATATAAAAGACCTCCTTTCTATGAATATTAAACGTTTTCTTAAAGTATGCTATATATATATATTATAACATTAAAATAGTTCAATGTCAATGAATAAAACTGATGATATTCCTTAAAAGGTGTAGATATTTGTGTAATTTTTTTGTGAAACTTGCCTAATTATAAAGTAATTATCTACCATAATGGTATATTATTTCCAAAATTTTGCTATTATCATTGCAATAACGTCTGGATTATAATAATAAAGATACTTTTTTGTTGACAAAATCCGCTGATACTGATAGAATATAATAGTAACCTTTTAATAACATCAATGCTATTAATTGGTACTAAGCTGATTTTTTTAAGGGAGTATGATAATGTTTAAACAGCTTAAAGAAGATATTGCATTAATTAAAGAACGTGACCCAGCTGCTAGAAATACCTTTGAAATTCTAGTAACCTATTCTGGATTACACGCAGTTTGGTACTATAGATTATCACATTTTTTCTATAAACATAGTATGTTTACTATTGCCCGTATGATATCTCAGTGGGCTAGATTTTGGACTGGAATAGAAATCCACCCTGGAGCTACCATAGGTAAGGGTCTATTTATAGACCACGGCATGGGAGTAGTAATTGGTGAAACTGCTGAAATTGGTGATAACTGCTTACTATATCAAGGAGTAACTTTAGGTGGTACTGGTAAAGATAAGGGTAAGCGTCACCCAACATTAGGTAATAATGTTATGGTCGGTGCGGGTGCTAAAGTTTTAGGCCCTTTTAAAGTGGGCGACAACGTTAAAATTGCCGCAAATGCTGTAGTGCTAGAAGAAATACCTTCTAACAGTACTGCCGTAGGCGTTCCTGCTAGGATAGTAAAACTAAACGGTGTTAAGATAAATCCAAAAGATAACATTTGCGACCAAATTCACATTCCAGACCCAGTATCTCAAGAGATGTGTCAACTTCACAAGCAGATTAAAAAGTTAAAAGAAGAGTTGAACGTTTGTGAAAGTATAATATCTAAACACAATATAGATTGCGATAAGGATACTACAGATTAAAACTAGGGAGGTTATTTTATATGAAAATCTACAATACTATGACTAGACAGAAAGAAGAGTTAAAAACTATAAAAGATGGAGTAGTAAACATCTATGCGTGTGGTCCAACGGTATATAACTATATCCATATTGGAAACGCTAGACCTATATGTTCTTTCGATGTCCTTAGAAGATACCTCATATATAGAGGCTATAAGGTTAAGTACGTACAAAACTTTACCGATGTTGATGATAAGATTATTAAGAAAGCTAATGAAGAAGGTGTTTCTTCTATAGAGATATCTGAGAAGTACATTGCAGAGTATAAGAAAGACGCTCATGGCTTAAATGTATTAGATGCAGACGTACACCCAAAGGTTACTGAAAATATAGATATTATTATTGATATAGTTAAAACCTTAGTGGATAAAGGTTTTGCTTATGAAACTAACGGAGATGTCTACTTTAGAACTACTAAGTTTAAAGAGTATGGTAAACTATCGCATATGCCTATTCAAGACCTTCAAGCGGGTGCTAGAATAGATATTAGTGAACACAAAGAAAATCCATTAGATTTTGCAGTTTGGAAGTCGGCAAAGCCAAATGAACCTTATTGGGAATCACCTTGGGGAAAAGGACGTCCAGGTTGGCATATTGAGTGTTCTGCAATGTCTAGGTACTACATTGGTGATACTTTAGATATCCATTGTGGTGGTCAAGATTTAATCTTTCCACACCACGAGAATGAAATCGCTCAAAGTGAGTGTGCTACGGGAAAGCCTCTAGCAAACTATTGGATACACAACGGTTACATCAACGTAGATAACGTTAAGATGAGTAAGTCTTTAGGAAACTTCTTTACCGTTCGTGATGTTGCCGAAAAGTATGGCTATGAAATCATTAGGTACATGATGATTCAAGCACACTATAGAAGTCCAATAAACTACTGTAAAGACCTATTAGATGCTTGTAAGGCTTCACTCGATAGGCTATATAACTGTCGTGATACTTTAGATAGAGCCATAGTCAACGCAAAGAACGGAAGTATATCTGCTAAGGCTGAAGAGATATTTAAAACTCGCAAAGAACAGTTTATCAACGCTATGGAAGATGATTTAAATACCGCCGATGCTATATCATATATATTTGAACTGGTTAGAGATTTAAATACTATGTCTGCTAACGTTGATACTTCTAAAGAACAGCTTGAAAAGGGTGCTGAACTATTTGATACCTTAACGGGTATACTAGGAATAGTCTACAATCGAAAGAAAGACGATGAAATACCTCAAGAGATTTTAAACCTTGCTGAACAAAGAAAGACTGCAAGAAAAGAAAAGAACTTTGCTCTTGCCGATGAACTTAGAAATAAGATATCTGAACTTGGATACGTTATAGAAGAAACTCGTCAAGGTACTAAGATTACTAAAAAATAGTTCACACCCCCTACTATGAAAGACGTTTTAACTTTGGTCATAAGATGTTCCGCACCTAAACATAGGTGCGGATATTCAATATTATATGCATATAAACAGTTTAAAAAAATGTCAACCGAAAGAAAGGATAATCTATTATGAGTAAAAAAGAATATCAACCTAGAAACAAGATGAACAAACGACTAAGAAATATGTTTAAAGTTATGTGTATTGCCTTAGTAGTGGCAGCGTTGTTGTACTTAATAAATACCATATTTTTAACCTCATCTTCTACAAAGATAGATATGCAGGACGTACAACTTACTCAACTCGATGCCCTAGAGGGAAACATCAACGAAGGTGACCCTATAGCGATAATAACTACTAATCTAGGTGAGATTAGAGCTGTACTTTATCTTGAAGAAGCTCCAAATACGGTACAAAGTTTTATAGACTTAGCTGAAAGTGGCTACTATGATAACTCATATGTATTTAGGGTTCAAGAAGATACCTACTTTGCAGGAGGTTCATATGATAGAGAGGGAAACCTCAATGAAGATACTTTCTCTGAAGAGGCTGAAACTATAAAGCAAGAAGTTACATCTAACCTATGGCCATTTAAGGGAGCATTTTGCTCTTTAAGTTCAAAGAGTAACTGTTCGGGTAGTAGATTTATGGTATTAAACTCTATAACTTTCGATGAGGAAACTACATCTGAACTTTTAGCAATCGACGAAGATACTCGCCTTGCAGATGCCTTTATTGAGTATGGTGGTATACCAAACTTTTCG
>Ga0192276_1026_pt1 | contig 54214 bp, 64 predicted proteins | sample Koala_Koa24_I3_FD_131263 | JGI IMG/M metagenome (GOLD analysis project Ga0192276, IMG submission 131263) | Enriched cells from koala feces incubated with labeled cellulose particles, San Francisco Zoo, California, United States - Koala_Koa2-4_I3 ...
GGTGTGGAATGGCACGCAGTTTACCGCTATCCAAGACCGCTCAGCCGATCCGATTTGTAGCTACAACCAAGCCAACGTGATTAACGGCAAATTCACCCGTCAATACGCCGCACAGAAAGCCATTTATACCGCAGTAGAAGTGGAATACGCTGACCAACGCAATATGTACCAAAAGGCGATTGAGTACGTTTCCGATGATGCAATGATCGCCCGTTACGGCTACAACGTCAAAAAGATGACGGCTTATGCCTGTACATCTCGTGGACAAGCTCACCGTTACGGCAAATGGGTGCTAGAAACTTCACGCCTAGAACAATGCACCATTACCTTTAGTGTAGGCAGACAAGGTTTAATGCACTTACCGGGCGATATTATCGAAGTGGCAGATAACAGCTATGCCGGCAGAGTGTTAGGCGGTCGGGTAGTGGCAATTAATGGCAAAACCATTACTTTAGATGCAGAAATTGAAATTAGCAGCGAAAGTTATTTCAGCTATTTAAACGCTGAAATGCAGATGATGAAAATCAAGATTGCCAGTATTAACAAGCAAAATAACGCCATTATTACCCTTGAAAGCGAACCTGTTAGCTTAGCCGTAATGGACGAATGGGTCATCAAAAGTGCGGTGGTTTCTAGCCAACTTTTCCGAGCCATTGGTATTACGGAAAACGAAGACGGCAGCTATACCATTACCGCACTGCAGCACGAACCACAAAAGGAATTGATTGTAGATGGTTCAGCCAGTTTTGAGCCAGTCAATACCACAATTTACACCGGTGCTTTGCAACCGATTCAAGATACTCAAGTAAGTGCGGATGAAAAGGGTATTACACTCAGTTTTACATCATCTACCTTTGTAGGACAAGGCTTAAAATATCAAGTCAAACTTTACCGTGATAACAAGCTGTATGCGATTTATGATGATTTGCTTGAACCGAACTTAGCCTTTACGGATTTACCTGACAGCGACTATGTGGCAGAAATTCGGGCGAAGAATAGTGCCGGACAATTATCTGAACCGAAAACCACCACATTCACGGTAAATTTCACTGTAACAGAATTAGTGACAGTACCGAAAATCTTTGCCATTGAGCTAAATTGGAAAAATCCACTTTATGCTAATAGCAAATCAGCGATTGAGCTTTGGGTAAGTTCAGATAACAATTTTGACCACGCTAGAAAACTAGTCACGCTTGCTTATCCAACCAATAATTACACCTATTCAGGTTTAGGCATTGGGGATAGATTTTGGTTCTGGGCGAGAATGGTCAATGGCTCGACAGCAGGGAAATTTACTGAATCGGTTGTGGGCGTGCCGTCCGATGATACCACTCAATTAACGGATTATTTAGCCGGTAAAATCACCAAGACAGAACTTGGACAAAGTTTGATTGATTCCTTGCAGGCGGATATTGATAGTGCGGTTGATGATGAAGCGAAAATCCGTCAGGCTGCCGTGGCAAATACACTGGCTCAAATTACCGAACAAGCACAAATTAGCGGTACGGCAATTAATGAACTGAAAAAGGTGGATGCACAGCAAGCGCAACAAATTGCTACGATTACAGCTAAAGCAGAAAATGCCTTATCTGGTATTACTACCGAGCAACAAGCCAGAGCAGATGGCGATAAAGCCAATGCAGATAAGATCACAGTGATTACAGCGAGAGTGGGGAGTGCGGAAAGTTCGATCGCTAATATTCAATCGACTAAAGCCAGTAAAACGGAAGTGAGCAGTATTGCTCAACAAAGTTTACAGTCTGTGTGGAAAGCGGATGCACAAAATGCGGTAGATTCATTAAATATTGGTGGGCGGAATTTCTTAAGAAATTCTAGTTTATCTCAGAATCTAGATAAATGGCAAAATTGGGGAACTTGTGAGCGGACTTTTGAAACAATAAATGGTCGTTCTTTTTTAAGGCTGAAAGTAGATGATACACAGAAATATCGTGGTATAAGTCAAAATAATGTTGCTTTAATGCCTGATACAGATTATGTCATATCAATTACTGCATTCTCAAAAAATACAACTGATAAATTAGTATTTGGTTTTCATCAAAATCCTAATGTTAATCCTCAAATATGGAACACTAATATTGCTCTAACGAGTACACCGACGAGATATTCTTTTCGCTTTAAATCTACCAGCGATCAAACTAAAACATATTTTAATGTAATGGTTGGTGGAACGCTTGAGAAATCTTTTGATATTTACATATCAGAAGTGAAATTAGAAATTGGTAATATTCCAACAGGCTGGATCCCAGCTCCTGAGGATGCAGAAAGTAACATTACCACATTGTCTGCAAAAATTAATAGCGTACAAACGACATTATCCAATGCTGACACAGCCTTAGGTCAACGCATTGACACTGTCACAGCGACAGCAAATACGAATAAGGCGAGTATTGCAACGGAGCAAACAGCAAGGGCATCAGCCGATACCGCCTTAGGTCAACGCATTGACACTGTCACAGCGACAGCAAACAGTAACAAAGCCCAAATCTCCACGGTAAGCAATGCAGTTGCAACGGTTGATAACAAACTCAGTGCCACCCATACTATCAAAACACAAGTATTATCAGGTGGACGTACAGCTATTGCAGGCATTGCCCTTGGTGCAACGGCGGATAATAAAACCACAGAATCATCAGTCATTGTCATGGCGGATAAATTCGGCGTGGTGAAAAATGCTACTGATAGTTCCGTCGTTTCAATGCTTTCGGTCGTCAACAACAAAGTGGCTATCAACGGTGATTTAATTGCTGATGGTACGATTTTAGGCAACCATATTAAGGCAAGTCAGACGATAAATTCGCCAGTTATTAATGGGGGAAGTTTAAATATTGGCAATGGTAGATTTTCTGTTAATTCTGCTGGTGCGGTGACTATTAGAAATAGTACATCTAATGTTGGCATGGTGATAAATAACAATAATATTATTGTTTATGATAGCAATGGGAAAATTCGAGTTAGATTAGGAATGTGGTAATGCAAGGATTACAAATTTTTGATGGAAATGGCAACGTGGTACTCGATGCCACTAGCCGAATAGTAAATATGGTAACCAGTTTTGAGATACCGTTTTATATTGATTATAATTTAAACCCAAATTATCAACGAAGAGATTGGTTTCCACAGTATGCTAATGGCATCGTTAAGGGAACATTTACGCATAACTGTATAACATGGGGAACACCTATATTTATTCCCGTCCGCAGTATGAATTGGATAGCTGAAAAGCCACCTGAATATTATTTTGATATTTCGGATTATAAAAATATATGTCAAGAGAGCGTTGATCAGTTTCCGGATTTTTATGTAAGTGGCAACACAGTAACTTGGCAATTTAATACAAGACAAGGCGGACATGTTAGTGACTATAACTATGCTGTTTTTGGAGGCTATCGAGTAATGGTAGGATTTTTCTAATGGCATTTTTCGAAACGTATTTTGATAATGGTAAACTTCAATACAGTTCTGATTTTAGAGCATATAGCCTAATTAAATCAGGACAGATTTATAACAGTGATTTTGCTGTATTCTACGGGGATTCAGGTCAACAAAAACTTGCAATGGCTGTAGTAGGTTATCCAACAGGTAAATGGACAACCTATAAAAATCCTATTTTATTTATTCGCCCGCCGAGGGGATATTTAGGTGTAATAACATACATGACTGAGCATTATCACATAAGAAATACTACAGGTTTAGATAGTTTCAGCTTATTTAAATGGTTTAACTTAAATTATTCAGGAAGTATCCAATACTATTTATTTGCGCAAGCTAAAAAGGCTGGGAGTAATTATGGTTTACAAATTTTTGATGGAAATGGAACAGCAACCAATAATCTAATGCTTGATAGTACATGGGGATTGCTTAGTATTACAAATGCTATTACATTACCTGCGTACACTCCAGCAGTCGATCAAAATGGATATTATGTAAATAATTTTACTTTAGGAACACAACAAGCAATTTGCTTGCCACGCCCTAGAACTGGACACATAACCACACAAAGTGCTAACCATAAACTTCATGAGGGGATATGGGTAGATAGTTCAGGAAAATTAGGGGTGGGTTATGTGCCAATTGATTCATCAGATTCGGGCGCTGGTGCATTATATAGGGAAGCTAACAACACTGAAGGCTCAATTTTAATCTGTGAAACTGCGCATTTACCGAGTAACTATTCAATCTAAACCAAATTTAAAAATATTCAAAAATAAACCCGAAAGCTCGCAGTTTCTGGTAAAACAGCAATATTTTTCACCACAGTTTTAATATCAATGTTGTGATTGAAACACAATAGAACCACCCAATGCTTGAGCATAACGAGTAATTGTCTCAAGGCTAGGGCGAGATAAACCATGCTCAAGACGGCTGATATTTTGGGCTTTAATACCTGTTTTATCAGCAATATCTTGTTGGGTTAAATGCAGTTGTTCTCGGTGATTTCTTAATGTCGCTAAAAGCTGTTTTTGCTCTTGGGAACGAGCGTAAGCCATTGCAAATTCAAGATCTGCTATTTGCTCCGCTAAATAATTATCAAAGGATACAAATTTAAGATTTTCATTTTTTGGCATGTTGTAATACTTATTCAATTAATCAATTTTGATTGATTGTAATATGAAATGCCTAAGATAATCAACCTAAAACAAAACCCCGAAAGGTACGAACTTTCGGGGTTTTTATTTTTAATCATTAATCAGCGATAACTAATTAAGTATGGATAATATATCTTTAATTTTACCTTTAATCAAGGAGTTAATTATGCAATACGGCTTGTGGCAAATGGCATTTGCAATTTCTTTGCCTGTGTTTATCTTTATTTTGCCTAAATTAATCAAAGAAATAATAAATTTAATTCGGATATTACGATAAACAATAATCTCATCAACCAACAAAAGGAAAAAACTATGAAATACATCGAAAAACAAATCGAAGAACCCCGTACAGGTGCGGCGGCATCTCATCATACCGTAACAAGTTTGAACGTGGATTACATCAACAATTCAACCAATATTACCATCTCATCTTATGTCTCAAAAGAGAAAAAAGAGCAGGGTAAGGATTCGTTGTCGATTAATACATTTACTATTATGTCTGTGCCAGACTGGAGCCAAATTCCTTATGAATGGGCGTTGAGCGAATTAGTGAAATCACAACCGGAGAATTTTGAGCCTGAAACTTACGTAGGGTATGTGAATCCTTATATGTTATCAGGTGGAGAAATTAAGGGTGTTTAAATAAATAAAGATAAGGGGTGGTTGAAAGACCGACCCTGTCACATTTTATTTTCCTGTAAAAAATATGTTCCGAAATTAAAATAATAACTATTGATTTTAAAAGAAAAATTAGTTGTTATTTGTTTACTATTTCGGAACGAAAAACAGCTGTAAAGCCAACAGTAAAGCATACTGCTTAGATTATATACTAAAACTTTTCATCTCGTTAATGATAATCTCATTTTATTCTTAGCTGAATGTTTGTTAGAATAGCCCATTATTTTATTGGAGTCGTAAATGAGCAATATTTCAGCAGAGGCGATTAAGGTTCGAGATGCCTTAGTGGTGAAAGGGATTGAAACCCCAATGATAAACTTGGCTAAAAGCAAAGATCAACGCCGCGATGAAATCGAACAAAAAATGCGTGATGTGCTAACATTGATAGGGTTGGACTTAACCGATGATAGTATCGAAGAAACCCCGCACCGTTTGGCAAAGATGTTTGTGGATGAGATTTTCAGCGGCTTAGATTATGTGAATTTTCCGAAGATTACCAACATTGAAAATCGCATGAAAGTGAGCGAAATGGTATTAGTCAATGACGTAACTTTAACCAGCACTTGTGAACATCATTTTGTCACTATTGATGGCACAGTATCAGTAGCGTATTACCCGAAAAAATGGGTGATTGGATTATCCAAAATTAATCGCGTGATAGCGTTTTTTGCACAACGTCCACAAGTGCAAGAGCGTTTAACTGAACAAGTTTTGTTGGCATTCCAAACCATTTTGGAAACAGAAGATGTGGCAGTTTATGTCAAAGCTACCCATTTTTGTGTGAAATGCAGGGGAATTAAAGATAGCAATAGTTACACGGTAACATCAGCTTTTGGTGGCGTATTCCTTGAAGATCGGGAAACACGTAAAGAATTTTTAAGTTTGATTAATAAGTAAATAGTCAACACAAGGTGCTAATTAACGCACCTTTGTTATTTGAGTAGATTATTTTAATATTTGAACATTATCTCCAACCCGAATTATGCCCAAATTTAGCGGAATTAAATTAATCCCAAAAATTGGTTGGTTTTCATCATCTTTACTGACTTTCTTTAAGGTGCGATAAGGTTCCATTTTTTCGTGTAACTGGTTTGTGGTCGGGTTTCTTGTTATCAGAGAGCAGCGTACGCAAGATTTACCATTTAAAAAACGTACTGCGCCAATTTGAATTTTTTGTCATTGATGTTCTTCATTTGGATTTTCACTATCAATCACAATATTAGGACGGAATTGGGTTATTTGGATCGGTGTAGGCAATGCTGTTGTACAAAATCAAGGGATTGTTGAGTACAAAGTAATAATGGATAGCCGTCAGCAAAAGAAACTGGATTATCGGGAAAATGTTTAATTCTACGTTGTGATTGGTTGCCTAGCCAGCGTAGTTGTACAGGGCGTTTGAGTTTTTCACTAACCCATTGATTTATTTTATCGCTTACTACATAGGATAAAAATTCCGTGCCCCATACTTCATTGGGTTGTAATGGGTTAAAATCGGCATAACGAACAATAAGTTGTGAACCATCTTTATGCAAAATTTGTAACCCCTATGGAATCAGATAAGCGGAAAAATGATAAAGTTCACCATCTTTGTGTGCGGTAATAAATTTGCCGTTAGGTTCGGTGAGCATAAATTGGCGGTCAAAATTTAACCCTTGTGGTTGTACTAAAGTTTCATAAATACGATGAGCTTGGATAGATTTAATTGGGTAGATAAAGAGTTGGGAAACTTGCATTCTTTTGCTTTAATAATGAAAAAAGTGCGGTAGATTTTACCGCACTTTTAGCTAGATTAGAAAAAATTATTGTACTAATAAATAGAAATTATTTTGTCCACGTTTCACATTAAGTGCAATGGCAGATGGTTTTTCATCTAATGCATTACGTAAGTCTTTTAATGTTTTTATTGGTTGACGGTTAATACCGACAATCACATCGCCTACTTTTAATCCACTTTGAGCCGCTGGGGAATTTTTCTCTATTTTTTCGATTTCAATACCTTCTTTACTGTTAGTTAAAGAAGCCCCTTCAAGAGCAGGTAACATATTATTTGTACTGGTTTCACCAGAATTTACAAAATCATCTGCTTGCAAAGTAACCTCGGTTTTTTCTGCTTTACCATCACGTAAATAAGTGAGTTCAAATTTTTTGCCGGCTCCAGACGTGGCAATTTTTGCTCTTAATTCGGCAAAACTTCTAATTCTTTGACCATTTAGCTCAGTAATCACATCACCTGCTTTTAGACCCGCCTTGGCAGCTGCTGAATTCGGTAATACTTCGCTAATAAACGCTCCTTGTTGTGCATCAATATTAAAGGCTTTAGCTAAATCTGCATTAAGTTCTCCACCTTTGATACCTAATACACCACGACGAACTTCACCAAATTCAATGATTTGTTGCACTAAATTGTTTGCCATATTGGACGGAATAGCGAAAGCAATCCCCGCATTACCGCCACTTGGAGAGATAATAGCCGTGTTTATGCCAATCAATTCACCGTTTAGATTGATTAATGGTCCTCCCGAATTACCACGGTTTACCGCTGCATCGGTTTGAATATAGTTTTCGTAAGTACCGCTGTCAGAACCTGTAGAACGACCTAAAGCAGATACGATCCCCGAAGTAACGGTTTGACCTAATCCGAACGGATTACCCACAGCCACAGTAAAGTCACCTATACGTAATTTATCACTGTCTGCTATGCTAATTTCAGTTAAGTTTTTGGGATTTTCTACTTGTACTAATGCCACATCAGATTGTGTATCAGTACCCACTACTTTACCCTTTAATTCTCGTCCGTCTTGTAAGATTACCGTGATTTTATCTGCTTTGTCGATAACATGGTTGTTAGTTAAAATATAGCCTTTCTGTGCGTTAATAATTACACCAGAACCCATACCTTTAAATTGTCTTGGGATTGAGCCACCACGGTTACCAAAGAAGTCATCACCGAAGAAAAAACGGAATTCTTCTGGAATATTTTGATTTCTAACAGTGTTTTGTTCTTTACCTTCCACATTAATTGAAACCACGGCAGGAAGCACTTTTTCTAGCATTGGCGCTAGAGTAGGTAAAGTTGTACCAGCTACTTCATTTGGTAGTTCTGCCATTGTAGTCAGTGGGCTGGTTAACACACTTAATCCCAATGCAATAGCCGTTAAGGTAAAACTCGTTTTTTTTATTTTCATAATATTTCCTTTCTAAAATTAAGTGAATAGTTTGCGTATGAATATGACAAGAAAATGGGGAAAATGTTCAGTATTTTCAAGAGATAATTTAGAAAAAGAAGTCTAAAAAGGAAATAGTGCGATATAAAATATCGCACTGAAGAAGATTATTTAAGTTTATTTATTCGACTTTAACCACCCAGCCTTCTGGAGCAGGTTTGTCGCCAAATTGAATACCAACTAATTCTTCGTAAAGTTGACGAGTTACAGGTCCAACATCGGTTTCTGAATAGAAAACATGAAAATCATCACCATTGAGAATACCGCCGATTGGCGTAATCACTGCTGCTGTGCCACAAGCCCCAGCTTCGCTAAATTGATCTAATTGATTAATATAAATATCACCTTCAATCGTTTCCATACCAAAGCGTTCTTTTGCCAAATAGAGTAGTGAGTATTTGGTGATACTTGGTAAAATAGACGGGGAAATAGGGGTGATAAATTTATTGTCTTTGGTAATACCAAAGAAATTTGCTGATCCTACTTCTTCAATTTTGGTGTGTGTGGTTGGATCTAAATAAATACAGTCGGCATAACCTTGAGTTTTAGCTTTTTTACCCGGATAAAGGCTAGCCGCATAGTTTCCACCGACTTTGGCAGCCCCAGTTCCATGTGGAGCGGCACGATCGTAATTGGATACCATAAAATTAGTTGGTTTTAAACCACCTTTAAAATAAGCGCCCACTGGACAAACAAAAATAGAAAAGATGTACTCAGGAGCCGTATTCACGCCGATATTATCTCCTACACCAATCAAGAATGGACGTAAATATAAGGTGGCGCCTGAACCATAAGGTCCAACCCATTGTTCATTAGCTTTCACCACTTGTTTACAAGCGTCAACAAACATTTCAACAGACACTTCAGGCATTAACAAACGTTGGCAACTACGTTGCATCCGTTTGGCATTTTCATCCGGGCGGAATAGATTAATTGAACCGTCTTTACAGCGGTAGGCTTTTAATCCTTCAAAACATTGTTGTCCGTAGTGCAGTGCGGTGGAACCTTCGCTAATATGTAGCACATTATCCGTCACTAATTCGCCTTTTTGCCATTCGCCATTTTTCCAGTAGGCTATATAGCGATAGTCTGTTTTTATATAACTAAATCCAAGATTATTCCAGTCAAGATCTTTCATAATTTATCCTTATTGTATTTAAAAAAGATGATGTCGCTAAATTTACATGATAATGCAAAGATTGAAAACTATTATTTGAGATTTTCTATGGGCTAATGTTAGAATGACACCATAAAAAAACACCGCACTTGTAAAGTACGGTGTTATTACCCCAAGTTTAGGGCGAAATATACAGGAAGTTATGTTCAGTTTCCCGAACAATATGCAAACACAACATAATACTTAATTAAAAGTAAGGAACTTCTAATTAATCAAAGAATTACTCATGATTAAGTATGTTTGTAGTATAATGTAGCTGGATAGACCAGACAATTGAGAAAAATTAATTTGTCACATAAAAAAAACTAATCCTACTCATCAAAATTAGGGAAAAATTATGGGGAAACGTTTACCGCCTTTAAATTCATTAAAAGCCTTTGAAAGTTCAGCTACCCATTTAAGTTTTACCAAAGCAGCAGAAGAACTTTTTGTTACCCAAGCGGCTGTCAGTCATCAAATTAAATTATTAGAAGATTTTTTAGGTATTGAGTTATTTATACGAAAAAATAGGCTGTTAGAACTGACTGAAAAAGGGAAGCTGTATTATGGTGAGATCTCTCCATTGTTGCAGAAACTCGCTCATGTGACGGAGAAAATTATGTCGAAAGACAAATCTCAGTTAAACATCAGTGTACCACAAACTTTTGCTATTCAATGGCTTGTACCACATTTATTTTCATTTAATCAATTATATCCAGATATTGAAGTTCGGATTCGAGCGACAGAACAAGATGAGGGTATCTTAAATAAAGATATTGATGTTGCTATTTATTATGGCTATGGTAATTGGGATAACCTCTATGCGGAGCGATTAGCTAAAGCGGATTTGGTGATATTAGCATCACCTAAATTATTGGAGAAAAAACCGATTCATTCGGCACAAGATTTGCAACAACATCAATTGATTCATATTCATAATCACGATAACTGGCAAATGATGGCACATTTTTTAAATATCGAGTTGCCAAATGTACAAAATGGATGTATATTTAGCCATACATTAATGGCTTTACAAACAGCTTTATATGGTCAGGGATTAATTCTAGCGAATCAGATGTTAGCTCAGCAAGAAATCGATCAAGGTAATTTACAAATAGTATTACCCATGAAATTGCCAGATCCTAAATCTTTTTATGTGGTCAATAATCAGGTTAGAAATAATGAAAAAACGATCCAATCATTTCGCCATTGGATTGTACAAGAAATTGATAAATCAGGAATAAATAAGGAGATATGATGGGAAATAAATTTTTATCGTTTGCCGCCTTGAGCGGGTTTATTAGTGTTGCTTTTGGGGCTTTTGTTTCTCATGGTTTGCAGCCTGAATTTTCACTACAACAATTAAATTGGTTTGATACTGCATGGAAATATCATACTTTTCACACGGTTGCTTTGTTAGCATTAGGCTGGTTTATTTCTGCCACTATGCCACAGAATACACCTAAATGTCGTCAAACTGCGGTGAATATTATCGGTTTTTCATGGCTGTTAGGTATGCTGTTATTTAGTGGTTCACTTTATACCATGGCAGTGTTAAATACTCGCGCCATTGCTATGTTTGTGCCAGTCGGGGGAATAGCTTTTTTATTTGGCTGGGCGACATTATTGGTGGTTTCGGTCCGTTCTAGTTTCGCCAGAAGAGCGACGAAATAAGGAAATTCATTGAATAAATTAGCATTATATTGCCGTATTGGTTTCGAAAAAGAAGTGGCGGCTGAAATAACGGATAAAGCGACAGAGCGTGGCGTGTTCGGTTTTGCTCGAGTGCAAGAAAATAGTGGTTATGTGATTTTTGAATGTTATCAAGCTGGAGAGGCAGATAAATTAGCTCGTGAGATTCCATTTCAGCAATTAATTTTTGCTCGTCAAATAATCGTCATATCGGATTTATTAACAAATTTAGATCCTACTGATCGCATTAGTCCCATTATTGAAAAATTTCACCAATTTTCACCGCAGTTTAACCTAAAACAAAGCACTGAAATTTGGGTAGAAACCGCTGATACTAATGAAGCAAAAGAATTATTAGGATTCTGTCGAAAATTTACTGTACCATTACGCCAAGCCTTGCAAAAACAGGGATGGTTGCAATGCCAAGAAATTAAAAAAAGTGGTGTTACCGTTACCTTACATTGTTTATTTATAGCAAATAATGCCTGTTATATTGGTTATTCTTATAATAACAATCATTCCGCTCATTTTATGGGTATTCCACGCTTAAAATTCCCTATGGACGCACCGAGTCGTTCAACCTTAAAATTAGAAGATGCTATTTTAACCTTTATTCCTGCCGAACAAGAAGCCAAACGCCTAAATGAAAATATGATTGGTGTAGATTTAGGGGCTTGTCCAGGCGGTTGGACCTATCAACTAGTGCGACGAGGGTTGTTTGTGTATGCGGTGGATCATGGCAAGATGGCAGCCAGTTTACATGATACTGGACGAATTGAACATTGTCCTGAAGACGGGTTTAAATTTCAACCCCCAAAACGCAAAAAAATTGATTGGTTAGTTTGTGATATGGTGGAACAACCGAGCAGAATTACAGATTTAATTAGCAAATGGTTACTCAATGGTTGGTGTCGAGAAACGATTTTTAATCTTAAATTACCCATGAAAAAACGTTATCAAGAAGTGCAAAAATGTTTGCAACAATTATCTGATAGTTTGGATAGTCAGGGTATAAAATTCCGTTTACAAGCCAAACATTTATACCATGATAGAGAAGAAATTACGGTGCATATTCAATTAATAAGCCATGGAGTAACACAATGAAAATTGCCCTTGGTGTAGAATATAACGGTACACATTATTTGGGTTGGCAACGACAACAAAATCTACCGAGTATTCAGGCAGAACTTGAAAAAGCCTTGTCGGTGGTGGCTAATCAAAATATAGAAGTATTTTGTGCAGGGAGAACGGATAGCGGTGTGCATGCGACAGGGCAGGTGGTACATTTTGAAACAAATGTAGATCGCCCTGAAAAAGCGTGGGAATTTGGCACAAATGCCAATTTACCAGATGATATTGCCGTGAAATGGGCGAAGATCGTGCCTGATGATTTTCATGCTCGCTTTAGTGCTACTGCACGGCGTTATCGTTATATTTTGTATTGTAATCGATTGCGTTCTGCTATTTTACCTACTGGCGTGACGCATACCCATTTAGACTTGGACTACAATAGAATGCGTGAAGCAGGACAAGCATTATTAGGCGAACGGGATTTCACAAGTTTCCGAGCAGCTCAATGTCAATCTCATAGTCCATGGCGAAATGTACATTCGTTAATGGTATCTCGATTTGGTGATTATATTATTGTCGAAATTCAAGCTAACGCCTTTTTACATCACATGGTTCGCAATATTGTGGGGAGTTTAATGGAAGTGGGTTGTGGGCGAAAGCCTGAAAGTTGGATAGCGGAATTATTAGCTAAAAAAGACCGCACTTTAGCTGCTCCCACAGCGAAACCAGATGGGTTATATTTGGTGAATGTGCAATATCCAAGACGTTTTCAGTTGCCACAAACACCGCTAGGACCTTTGTTCTTACCAGATGAATTACCCGCATTTATTATCGAAAGATTAAAATTATGGTAGAAATATCTACAAAACAAGTCAAATTTGTGGTTAAATACGTAGGATTTTCATTTAACAAAATTAAGGTTAAATAATGAGCTGGATTGATAAAATTTTTAGTAAATCGCCGTCATCTTCGGCAAGAAAAAAAGCCAATGTGCCAGAAGGTGTATGGACAAAATGTACGTCATGTGAACAAGTATTATATCGTGATGAATTAAAACGCCATTTGGAAGTTTGTCCGAAATGTGGTCATCACATGCGGATTGATGCTCGTGAGCGTTTAGATGCGTTGTTGGATAAAGACAGTATTGTGGAAATAGCCGCTGATCTTGAACCACAAGACGTGTTAAAATTCAAAGATTTGAAAAAATATAAAGATCGTATTACAGCGGCACAAAAAGAAACTGGCGAAAAAGATGCGTTAATCACCGTTTCTGGTACGCTGTATGGCATGCCGATTGTCGCAGCAGCATCAAACTTTAGCTTTATGGGTGGTTCCATGGGATCGGTAGTTGGGGCGAAGTTTGTGCAGGCGGCGGAACAAGCTATTGAAAAAAATTGTCCGTTTGTGTGTTTTTCTGCTAGTGGTGGTGCGAGAATGCAAGAAGCCTTGTTATCTCTCATGCAAATGGCAAAAACCAGTGCGGTGTTGGCAAAAATGAAAGAAAAAGGGGTACCGTTTATCTCGGTATTAACCGATCCAACTTTAGGTGGCGTATCAGCCAGCTTTGCCATGCTTGGTGATTTAAATATTGCTGAACCGAAAGCCTTAATCGGTTTTGCCGGTCCGCGAGTCATTGAGCAAACGGTACGTGAAAAATTGCCAGAAGGTTTCCAACGTTCTGAATTTTTATTAGAACATGGGGCTATTGATATGATCGTGAAACGTTCTGAAATGCGTGAAAAATTGGCAAATGTATTAAGTCAATTAATGGGCTTGCCATCACCATTTATTGAAGCTGAATTACTTGAAAATACAGTAGAAAACGTTACCGCAGAAAGCACTATTGCAACAGAGCTTAAATAGGATATATTTGAGCGATGTTACATAACTCAAAAGCCACGCCAACGCTACAATCTAGCCTTGAGGAGTGGCTTTATTATTTAGAACACAGTCATTGTAAAGTCATCGATCTTGGACTGGAAAGAGTAAAATCGGTTGCTCAAGCATTAGATTTATTAACTCCAGCCCCTTATGTGATTACGGTGGGGGGGACCAATGGTAAAGGCACAACCTGTCGCTTGCTGGAAACTATTTTACTTAATGCTGGTTTTAAAGTTGGTGTCTATTCTTCACCGCATTTAATTTGTTACAACGAACGTGTGCGGATTCAAAATCAAGATGTGCAAGACGAAGATCATATTCGTGCTTTCCAGTTTATTAATACCCATAAAAATCAATCTTTAAGCTATTTTGAATTTAGTACGCTATCTGCCTTGCATTTATTTAAGCAAGCAAATTTAGATGTGGTCATCTTAGAAGTAGGTTTGGGTGGTCGATTAGATGCGACTAATATCGTGGATGCAGATATGGCGGTAATCACCAGTATTGATATTGATCATATTGATTACTTAGGCGATACTCGAGAAAAAATTGGGTTTGAAAAAGCAGGGATTTTTAGAGTAAACAAGCCTGTGATTATTGGTGAGCCAGATATTCCACATTCTATGATCGAGTATGCAAAATCGTTAAATTGCCAGCTTTCTTGTCGCAATCAAGATTGGCAATTTGAAATAACAGGCGAACAGTGGAAGTGGCAAAATAACAACTGTCAGCTAGGAAATTTACCGCTATGTCAAATTCCATTAGCAAATGCGGCAACGGCGTTAGCTGCCGTACAATCTTTGCCATTTAACATTTCTGCTGAAATTCTCCGAAAATCCTTAAATGAAGTGGAATTAGTCGGGCGTTTTCAAACGGTTAAAGCAGAAAATTTAACCGCACTGATAAAGTTAACAGAAAAATCTTTACAAGATTTGCCTAGAATTATTATTGATGTTGGTCATAATCCCCATGCCGCACGTTATTTAGCGGAAAAATTAACTCAATTAAAAAGCAAAATTTCAGGAAAAATCACCGCAGTTTGTGGTATTTTACAAGATAAAGATGCGGAAAATGTGTTATCACCGTTGTTATCAATCATTGATGAGTGGCATTGTGTTACCTTGTCAGGCTACCGTGGACAAACTGGTGAACAGCTTGCGGAAAAATTATATTCAGTAGCTGAGAAACAAGCCATTAACGTCAAGGTTCAAGTGGAAAATTCGGTAGCTTTAGGGGTAGAAAGTGCGGTGAAAAATACCGATAAAAATGATGTCGTGTTGGTGTTTGGATCCTTTCATACGGTGGGGGAATTTTTACAGATTGGGGGCACTTAGTCTATACACTCAGCCAATAGATGAATAATAATGTGGTGAACAATTTTAATATTTTTCACCACATTTTATTTTATTCTAAATGATTTACATCATTTACTTTTTCTACCATAAATTGTCCTAGTTGATTGCCTTGTTGAACATAACGAACCACACTAATTGAGGTATTAGCAAGCGTTTCGCTTTGTCCATTCTCACGATGATTTTGCCAAGTTGCACCGTTTAATAACGCAATGAGTAAGCGTAAAGTATGACCGTGCGAAACCACTAAAATATTGCCTTGTTGGTGGATTTTAATCATATCTTGTATCGCTTTCATTGCTCGCTCGGCAAGTTGTTGCCACGTTTCGCCATTGTTACAGATTGCTTTATAGTTGGCAGGGTCATTGAGCATTTGTTGAAATTCTTCATGCTGGCGAATATCATCTACTACAAGCCCTTCCCAACTACCAAAATGATGTTCATTTAAGCCATTATGTTGGAACAGTGGAATATCTCGTTTGCCTAGAATGTATTGAGCCGTATCAATGGTTCGTTGTAAACAGCTTGAATAGGCAACAATAAAGGGAATATCTTGTAGCGCTTGACCGGTTTTGATGGCACCTTGTACACCTTGTTCGGTGAGATTAGAATTACCTGATCCTTGCATTAATCCTTGTTCATTCCAAATGGTTCGACCATGACGAATAAAATAAAAGCGAATATCTTTATTCATTGTATGTTTTCCTTTAAGATGGGGCAAATTTATTATTGCAATATAACTATGTTTGAAATTATATATCAACATCAGGATTTTATCATCATCAATAAACCTTGTGGGTTAAGTGTGCATAAAGATGATCAGGAAATCGGATTAACCCAAATGATAGCGAATCAACTTGGTATCAAACAGGTTTGGTTAGTTCATCGTTTGGATAAAGTCACTTCTGGGTTGTTGATTTTGGCATTAAATCAACCTGCTGCGATTATCTTATCTGGATTATTTGCCAAACATAAAATAAGCAAAACATATATAGCCTTGTCATCGCATAAACCGAAAAAGAAACAAGGATTAGTCGTGGGGGATATGGAAAAAGCACGACGTGGCGCATGGAAATTGAGTCCATCTAAACAAAATCCTGCGATAACATGTTTTTATTCCGTGAGTTGTGAGCCTAATTTACGTTTATTTGTGTTAACACCACAAACCGGCAAAACGCATCAGTTACGAGTGGCGATGAAAAGTTTAGGTAGCCCTATTTTAGGAGATGAGCTTTATGGTGATAAAACGGAAAATATTGACCGTACTTATTTGCATGCCTACGGTTTAGATTTTGTTTACCAGAATCAGTTGATTAATGTGAAATATCTGCCGAACTGCGGTGAATTTTTTCAACGACATTCTGTATTAGATCAACTGAGATTAATTAAATAAATGTTTGTAAAAATAGTTGAAAAAATATCAAATAGCCTATGATTTATTGGGGACGTTATTTCCAAATGAGTCACTAATATATCTTTAAGCTAATTCTGCGATCATGTCATTAATAGCAGAACAAAGCCGATCACGATCGTGGCGATAGGTAACATCATCTGCGTTTAACTTTCTGACTAATAATTTAACATCTAATGGTTTTTGATCTTTAAGTTGTATAGATGTGATGGCGCCATTTACAATATTTTTGCCAACTGTTTTATTTATCCAATCAATGCGATCGGCTAAAGATAAGCGTGCAGATGGGCTGTGTTCGATACCGAGATTATCAATAAAAATAATCTTAGCGAAACTGGCTTTTAAAGCTTGCGTGATTTCAGGTAATAATAATGTTGGCATAATGCTGGTGAGAAAGCTACCGGGCCCCAGTAAAATCACATCTGCTTGCAAAATAGCATTAACAGCTTCAGGAGATGCCTGAACCATCGGAGATAAAAATAGCGAAGAGGGTAACTGTTGTAAATTATCAACAGCGACTTCACCCCAAATTTTTTCACCAGATGGCAAAACTGCCCCTAAATGTACTGGAGCATCTGACATGGGGAGTAAAAAAGATTTTACTCGCAAAAAGTTACGAATTAAATTGATAGCATCCGTGGGACGGATGTGCATATCTTCTAAGGCTTTTAAAATCAGATTACCTAAATTATGTCCGGCTAACTCACCTGAGCCACTAAAGCGATATTCAAAAACAGCAGATGCGGTAGTGGGATTGGCAATAATTTGGGTTAAACAGTTGCGTAAATCTCCCCATGCAATACCACCATGATCCTGTCGTATTCGACCCGTTGAGCCACCGTTATCTGTGGTAGCAACAATGCCAGTGAGCTGTTCTTTCAGAAAATTTAATGATGACATGACTCGCCCTAAACCATGACCGCCACCGATGGCAACGAGATGTTTAACTTGTATTAGGTGATCGTGGTTTAACATTGTTATCATTGTTTTCCCTTTAATTAAAAGTACACTACTAATTTAGCATTTTTGCGTACTTTTAGAAAGGTTATTTTATTTCTACGTTATATAAAATTATCTATAATTGAATAAAAATAATTAACTTATTTTTCTACCTAAAAGGTGTTAATCATCTGCTTTTGGGTTGTACTTTGGGGTTATCTCTTTTAAAATAAAAGCAATTTCATATACCGAGCTTGTGTACCTAAGTCTCTCAATGAGTTGATAGGGTAGCAATGCCAGTGATGGTTAGTTTTATCATCACTCGGGGATACGCTGGAAACGGTTTGTCCTATTCTTTTTTATAAAGGTATCTTATGCAATCTATTCCTATCCGAAATTTGTCGGCGCGGCTTGTTGATCCGTTCCAGCGAGAATACTACTATTTACGAATGTCGATTACCGATGTTTGTAACTTTCGTTGTAACTATTGTTTGCCTAATGGTTATCAACCCAATCCTGAACGTGATAAATTTCTTCACCTAGATGAAATTCGTCGTGTGATACAGGCGTTTGCTGCTATGGGAACAGAGAAAGTTCGAATTACCGGCGGTGAGCCAACCTTACGCAAAGATTTTATTGAGATAGTGGAAAATATTGCGAATATTGAGAATATTCACACCTTGGCATTGACCACTAATGGTTATCGTATGGCGAAAGACGTAGAGGTGTGGCGAAAAGCGGGAATTACATCTATTAATGTGAGCGTGGATAGTCTTGACCCTCGTCAGTTTTATCGTATTACAGGGGAAGATAAATTTGATGATATAATGCGTGGTATTGATCGTGCTTTTGAAGTAGGTTATCAGAAAATCAAAATTAATTCAGTGTTGATGAAAGACTTTAATGATCGGGAGTTTGAGCAGTTTTTGGCTTGGATAAAGCATCGTCCGATTCAAATGCGATTTATTGAATTAATGCAAACGGGAGAAATGGATTATTTTTTCCAAAAACATCATATTTCTGGGCAAATTTTGATGGATAAATTATTGCGACAAGGTTGGCAATTACAACCGAAAGGACGGACTGATGGACCAGCAAAAGTGTTTTCGCACCCTGATTATCAAGGTGAAATTGGGCTAATCATGCCGTACGAGAAGAATTTTTGTGTCAGCTGTAACCGCTTGCGAGTTTCCGCTAAAGGCAAATTGCATTTATGTTTATTTGGCGAAGAAGGCGTTGATTTGCGAGAATTGTTACAATCAGATAACCAGCAATTACTTTTACAAGCAAGGCTTTTCGGTGCGTTACAGGGTAAACGAGAACATCATTTGTTACATCAAGGCGATAGCGGTGTAAGAGCAAATTTAGCTAGTATTGGTGGGTAAAGAATAGTCAATATTTGTTTTTTTGTGTTGATTATATTTAATTTAGGAGATGATTGTAGGGGCGTATTGCATACGCCATCATCTCGAATTTGCAAATTTGCCCTAAAATTGGGGCAAGCATTAAAAGGGCGTATGCAATACGCCCCTACAATATTAATATAAAATTCGAACATAGCCAAAAAAGAGATAACAGAATGACAGAATTTAGCCATATTAATCAAAATGGTGAAGCCAATATGGTGGATGTGTCGGCTAAACAAGATACAGTGCGAGAAGCTCGAGCAGAAGTGTTTGTGACAATGTCACCAGAAACCTTAGCAATGATTGTTAAGGGTAATCATCATAAAGGGGATGTATTTGCCACTGCCAGAATTGCGGGGATTCAAGCAGCAAAACGGACATGGGAACTGATTCCGTTATGCCATCCGTTGTTATTATCTAAAGTAGAAGTGAATTTAACCGCACTTTCAGACAGTAACCAAGTTCGCATTGAAAGCCTGTGTAAATTAACTGGCAAAACGGGAGTCGAAATGGAAGCCTTAACGGCAGCAAGCGTGGCAGCATTGACTATTTATGATATGTGTAAGGCGGTACAAAAAGATATGGTGATTTCAGGCTTGCGTTTGTTAGAAAAGTGCGGTGGAAAATCAGGACATTTTAAAGTGGAATAATAGGTAAATATGTTAAAAGTGTTATTTTTTGCTCAAACTCGAGAATTAATTGGTATTGAGCAATTAGAATTGAAAGCAGAATTTGATACAGCAGAAAGCCTACGTCAGCACTTGGTTAAACAGGGCGATAAATGGGCGTTAGCATTGCAAAAAGGTAAGTTATTGGTGGCGATCAATCAGACCTTGTTACCATTAGAAAGTGCAGTGAAATCAGGTGATGAAATTGCTTTTTTTCCACCTGTAACAGGGGGTTAAATGTCGGATATTTTTATCGCAGTGCAAACACAACCTTTTGATCAAAATGCGGTTTATCGTTGGTTATCGGAGCAAAATTCCGTGGGAGCAACCACCATTTTTGTGGGCAAAGTGCGTGAAATGAATTTAGGCGATAAAGTATCTAGCCTATATTTAGAACATTATCCAGCTATGACCGAAAAAGCCTTGCAAGAAATTGTGATCGAAGCTAAACAGCGTTGGAATTTACAGAGAGTGGCGATAATTCATCGAGTTGGCTTGTTGCATACTGGTGATGAAATTGTCTTAGTTGGGGTGAGTACCGCTCATCGTGGTGATGCGTATTCGGCTAATGAATTTATTATGGATTATTTAAAAACCAAAGCACCGTTTTGGAAAAAAGAACAAACCGAGCAAGGTGAGCGTTGGATTGAAGAACGAAATAGTGATCATATTGCTGCAGAAAAATGGTAAATAAAAAATCTGTACTTTTTCAAATACAGATTTTTATACATTCTCATTATTATTCTTTGATTAAGCTAATTAATACTTCGGTTTCTTCAGGGAAGTCAGCGTTGATAAAATGTTTACCGTTGAAATAAAGGATTTCACCAGCATTAATTGGATGAGTTTCTTTATCATCTAACACAATATTAGCTTTGCCTTTTAACACGGTAAAGAAAAGTTCATAGCCGTCGTGGTTATGTCTTTTCATTTTATCACCAGCCTTAAAGAATCCATGTACGACAGTGCCAGATTGATTTACAAATACTCTGCCTTTTTCGGTTAACACTTTACCAGCTTGTGTACCCGTCTCTATTTTAACTGTTGTAGGGCTAGATTCTTGTGCTATTGCTTGATGAGCAAGAGCGAAAGTTGTTATTGCAAGAAGTGATAATACTTTTTTCATCATTAAGCTCCGTATAATATAAAAATAACGACTGCAATCATAGCAAATAATAATGATTATCAAAAGCAAATTATCAGTAAAATAGCGCGTTTATTTTATTTATCCAGTTCCACCCACTTTATAAAGGCTGTATAATAAACCATTCATTTTTATTTAGAGCGTTTTATGAAAATTATATCCTTTAATATCAACGGATTACGTGCTAGACCCCATCAGTTAAATGCAATTATAGAGAAACATCAGCCTGATATTTTGGGGTTGCAAGAAATTAAAGTGGCAGATGAGCAATTTCCCTACGAATTAGTAGAACATTTGGGTTATCACGTTTTTCATCATGGACAAAAAGGGCATTATGGTGTGGCGTTATTGTGTAAACAGCAACCCGTTGCAGTACGTAAAGGCTTTCCAACCGATAATGAAGATGCACAAAAACGGATTATTATGGCGGATTTTGATACGCCATTTGGGCTATTGACGGTGATTAATGGTTATTTCCCACAAGGGGAATCTCGAGATCACGAAACTAAATTCCCAGCTAAACAGAAATTCTATGCGGATTTACAACATTATGTAGAAAACCAACATAATAAGTCAAATCCTATTGTCATCATGGGAGATATGAATATCAGCCCAACGGATTTGGATATTGGTATTGGAGAAGAAAATCGTAAACGTTGGCTACGCACAGGAAAATGTTCATTTTTACCTGAAGAAAGAGAATGGTATCAACGCCTATATAATTATGGCTTAGAAGATACTTTCCGTAAATTAAATCCAACAGTCAATGATCAATTTTCGTGGTTTGATTATCGTTCTAAGGGTTTTGATGATAATCGTGGCTTGCGGATTGACCATATTTTGGTAAATCAGGCATTAGCAGAGAAATGTGTGGATGTGGGGATTGATGGGGACATTCGAGCAATGGAAAAACCTTCTGATCACGCACCCATTTGGGCGGAATTTAAATAATGTCAGACGTGAATTTTCAGCAAGAAATTGATGACCAAAATTGGCAAAATTACCGTACTTGGTTTAATGATCAAGTAGCAATAGTGTCGGTTAATATGTCTTTAATAGCCACATTGACGGAGTTTCGTCAGAGTAATATTGCTCAAATTATTCGTCGCTATGAACGTGATGAAAATGGTTTGCCGGCAGAAGCATCTTATCACGCGATGTTTAGCCAATTACTACATACCATTACACAACTTTGTGCGTTGCCTGATGTTGTTTATGCGGGGCATATTTTGTCGAATGGTAAGTCGCAACAATTTTTTTATTTTAATGATGAAATCAATTTATTAGAAACATTAGGACAATTATCTTATGATGAATTAGTGATTCAGCAGGATCCAAATTGGGACACCTATTTTGAGTTTTTATTACCGTCACCTTTAGAGCATAAAATGACAGTGACAGAAGAAATTTTAGATACGTTAACTGAAAATGGCGTGAATTTGTCTGAACCACAACGAATAGAGCATAATTTTCAATTCGATGATAAGGACGATATTGAACGTTTTATTGAGAAATGTAATTTATCTAAAATTCAGTTCGACAGGATTAAATATACCGAACATAAAGTGAAATTGGATAATCAAAATAAAGTCTATTTATTGAAAGTAGAGCAAGAATTAGCGTTAAACTCGCAAGAAATTTTTACTCAAGTTGAGCAGTTTGAATTGCTGGCGGATGAAGTTTCAGCTCGTTATTTAGGCTGGGAATATGATCATTCTGCACAACAAGGTACTTATTTGAATTAATCTAAGCATAGCCATTTATGCTTAGTTTTTCAGAAAGTTGTAAAAAATACCGCGCTTTTTATCCATTATGGATTTTTTGTTTGAATTAATTTCCCCATTTCAGCATCCCAGTCAATTTCAGCAATAGTTGCGGGTAAAAAAGAGACATTATTTTTGCCACATAATTCGGCTACAATTTCACCCACCAAAGGTAAATGGGAAACAATTAAAACTTGTTTAATATCTTCATCAAATAAAGTAGAGAGATAATCTACAACAACTTCTGCTTTACCATAAGGAGTAATGGCATCCCAAGTTTCAGCTCGTTCGGTAAGTTGTTCAGAAAAAATATTATTAATATATTCAAAGGTTTGTTTAGCCCTAATATAAGGGCTAACGAGTACTTTATTGAAATAACCAGCCGTTTCCTTAAGCCAAATGCCTTGGCTGGCTGAACTTTTTTCACCAAATTCAGTAAGTGTACGATCTTTATCGGATTTGGCAAACATTTCTGCTTCACCATGACGCATAATAAAAATTTTCATCAGATTTCCCTTATACAATAATTTAACAAAATATAATCGTAAATTTATGTACATGTCAATGGGAAATTTTTCTTTCACACATCTCGCTTTTAAAGCGTTTTCAGCGTATAATGCACGCCAGTTTTATCGTGGTAACTAGATAGCTGTCAATGTTATAGCGATGTAAATATATTATCATTTCAAATAATAAAATTAGTGACGGAGAAAGCAATGTCTAGAAAGCTAAGAAGAACAAAAATCGTATGTACAATGGGGCCATCTACTGATAAAGGTAATAATTTAGAAAAAATTATTGAAGCGGGTGCGAATGTTGTACGTATGAATTTTTCTCATGGTACGCCAGAAGATCATATTGAACGTGCAAATAAAGTACGCGAAATTGCTAAAAGATTAGGCAAAAATGTGGCAATCTTAGGAGACTTACAAGGACCTAAAATTCGTGTATCTACCTTTAAAGACGGTAAAATTTTCTTAAATGTGGGTGATAAATTTGTTTTAGATGCTGAATTGCCGAAAGGTGAAGGTAATCAAAATGCCGTTGGTTTAGATTATAAAACATTACCACAAGATGTGGTACCCGGCGATATTTTATTATTAGATGATGGTCGAGTTCAATTGAAAGTATTAGCGACCGAAGGTGCGAAGGTATTTACTGAAGTAACGGTTGGTGGTCCATTATCAAATAATAAAGGAATTAACAAATTAGGCGGTGGTTTATCTGCAGATGCATTAACTGAAAAAGATAAAGCGGATATTATCACGGCGGCTCGTATTGGTGTCGATTATTTAGCCGTATCTTTCCCACGTTCAAGTGCAGATTTAAATTATGCTCGTCAATTAGCTAAAGAAGCAGGTTTAGAGGCGAAAATCGTCGCCAAAGTAGAACGTGCTGAAACTGTCGTTGATGATGCTGCGATGGATGATATTATCTTAGCTTCTGATGTGATTATGGTGGCGCGTGGCGATTTGGGGGTAGAAATCGGTGATCCGGAATTAGTTGGCGTACAGAAAAAATTAATTCGTCGTTCACGCCGTTTAAATCGTGTAGTGATTACTGCAACCCAAATGATGGAATCCATGATTAGCAACCCAATGCCAACTCGGGCAGAAGTAATGGATGTGGCAAATGCCGTATTAGATGGTACAGATGCAGTAATGCTTTCGGCTGAAACTGCTGCTGGTCAATATCCAGCTGAAACTGTTTCAACGATGGCAAAAGTCTGTTTGGGTGCGGAAAAAATGCCAAGTATTAACGTTTCTCGTCATCGTATGGATGTTCAATTTGATACTATTGGTGAATCTGTGGCATTCTCTGCAATGTATGCAGCAAACCACATGAAAGGTGTGGCAGCCATCATTGCAATGACAAGTACTGGTTATACTGCAAAATTGATGTCACGCATTAGTTCTGGATTACCTATTTTTGCCTTATCACGCCATCAATCTACATTGAATCTTTGTGCATTATATCGTGGGGTAACGCCTGTTTTCTGTGATGGTGAATCACGTACTGCAGAAAGTACTAAACAAGCTGTACAGTTATTAAAAGATAAAGGCTTCTTGGTTTCAGGCGATCTTGTCTTATTAACCCATGGTGATCCATTAGGTAATGGTGATACAAATACTTGTCGTACATTAATCGTGGAATAATAGATAGGAATCTATATTGAGCAAACGGTGGTCTATTCCACCGTTTTTTTATGGTTAACAACAAAACATCTTACTTCACTTCATAAAATAGAGTTTTTTAAATGATTATTTAAACCAACCTGTTGGTGTAATAGTGGCATTTTCTTTTAAACGTAATGCACCAACCACTACACGGAAAATGTACCAAATAGACACAGCAAAAATAATTAATGCCCCAATGCCAATAATAGTAAGTATTCCACCAAGCACAAAACCTAATAAGGTTCCCCAGAAAGTTCGGATTAAGAAACGATAGTGATCTTGGTAGGCACCAAAAACTTCCTCTTTTTTAATATAAGCGAGAATGACACCCGCAATGGCAGGCAATCCCCCAAACAGAATGCCTGCACCAAATAGGGCGTAAGCAATCCATAAAGTAGATCGTTGGTCATCACCATTTGGTATTATATTTTGATTCATAAAAACTCCCATAATAATAAAAAAAACTGAACAATACCGAAATCTCAACTAACAAAAAACAATTCGCAACAAACAAAAAGGTATGATGATTAACGGTAACTATTTCCTAGATGAATTAACAATAAACTAGGCTAGATTTAACACCCGGGCAATAGCAACATCTCATTTAATTTCAATGGATGTTACACCATTTAAATCATGAGTTTCATCATTTTTCCTTATAAAATAGCTATCCATTGGTAAAATATAAAGTCTTTTGTTATAGTAGAAAATGGTGTTTATTTATCAAATTTCAAGCCTAGCGTTAATCTCATGGTGATGTATGGAACAATTTATTTCATCTTTTTTATTTTCGTTAAATGTCACGCTACCGATTATTCTCTTGCTGTTGTTGGGGATGTGGTTACGTCGTTCACAAGTGATCGATGAACGTTTTTGCGATCAAGCGACCAAAGTGATTTTTAATATTACTTTGCCATTAATGCTATTTTTTAGTGTTTATGGTAAAGAAATTGACTATTTTTCACAAATAAAATTACTTTTAGTGGGAATTGGTGGTACTGTCTTACTGTTTTTAATCGGTGAGTGTTTAGCGAGCCGATTTGTCGCAGAAAAACGAGAGCGAAGTAATCTAGTACAATCCTTTTATCGAGGCAATAATGGTATTTTAGGGTTAGCATTTTGCGTGAATGCTTATGGTCAACAAGCGCTGACGCCAGCGTCTATTTATTCTGCCGCATTAATTTTTGTGTATAATATTTTAGCCGTGATTACTTTAACGCGTGCTTTATCCAATGAAAAAATCACGATTTGGCAAATGATAAAACAAGTGGCGAAAAATCCATTAATTATTGCTATTGTATTGGGTTTCTTGGCAAATGTAATACATTTTCAGTTACCAAAACCTTTTGCTACAACAGGGCATTATTTAGCGGATATAACGTTGCCTTTTGCGTTAATTTGTGCCGGAGCCAGCATTAATCTTCGTAGCTTAATGAACACATCAAAAGTGGCGACATGGGGAAGTTTAGGTCGTCTCTTGGTGTCGCCTTTATTAATGTTATTTTTGGCTCAACTGGTGGGATTAAGTGGCATCAATATGGGGATTGTATTGTTAATGGCAATTACACCGTTGGCATCTGCCGCTTATACCATGACTAAAGCGATGGGGGGAAATGGCACCACGGTAGCAAATATTATTGGTATTACTACCGTTGGTTCATTGTTGGTTTCTTCTCTGATATTAATGTGGTTAAAGCATGGTGGTTTTATCTAATTATTTAAACTGCGGTGTTTTTTATTTGAATTTTTACGCCGACAGATTCTTGCTTTAACGGTTGTTTAATCCGTGCGCTTTCCACACAAACCATGGTTTTATATCCGATGTCTGACATACTGCTAGTGGGTTTATGCCATGGATTCCACACCACGATGTCGGATGCGTTAATGTGTTCAACGATAATAGTGCGTTGGTTTATTTGATCTTCAATGAACGTAGCACCGTTTTCTGTGGCATAAATACAATCTACATTTTCCCCGATAGTGCGTGGCGATGGCACATTTTCTTGTTGTTGGGTAAGGGAATTAAAGGTCGTGGTGGGTAAATTATGTAATTGTATCTGTTCAATATCACCTACATTAAAATAACTATGTAAAGCTAGTTGAGCGTTTTCTTGCTGATAATTGGTAAAGATTAATTCGCATTGTGCCGTAAATATCATGTTGATTTGCGCAATTGGCGTTTTATCCGTGGCAAATAAAGAAAAGGTTAATGTTACTTTATTCGGTTGAATATCATAATCGGTTACATCCCATAAGCTGATGCGAGCAAAACCATGTGCTGGCGTACCGTTATTACCAAACCATGGGAAACAAATCGGTACACCACCACGAATTGCCGAACCTCGTTTAAAGGGTTCCATTTCACTTAACCAAAATACATCTTGTTGACAATGTGCTGGTTTCCAACTGAATAAATGTGCACCTTGTAAAGCGATTTTTGCTGTTCCTATTGGGTGATCGAGTTCTAACACAGCAATTTCATTATATTGATAAAGGGATAATTCATTACAAATTGGTTTGATTAAAGTGGGTTTCATAAATTTTCCTTTTGGTGGAATTGAGATGCTACAATATACCGCAAAATTAATCATAAAATAAATAAACAATGTCCGAAATAATCAACATTTTCTCTGAAACCGGTGCGTTAAGTCAGCAGATTAATGGTTTTCGTCCCAGACGAGAACAATTAGACATGGCAACTGCGGTGGAAAAAACAATCAAAAATCGCACCGCACTTGTGGTGGAAGCTGGCACTGGCACGGGCAAAACCTTTGCTTATCTCGCCCCTGCATTATTGGCAAAAAAGAAAACTATTATTTCTACAGGTTCAAAAAATCTACAAGATCAGCTGTTTAAACGTGATTTACCAGCCATTAAACAAGCCTTAAATTACACGGGCAAAATTGCTTTACTCAAAGGACGAGCCAATTATTTATGTTTGGAACGCTTGGAACAGGTGAAATATATGGGGTTGGTGGGGGATAAATCTATTTTGGTGGATTTAAGCAAGGTGCAAAAATGGCAACTTGCCACCAAAACGGGGGATTTGTCGGAATGCTCAACCCTTGCCGAAGACAGCCCGATTTTGCCGCAATTAGTCAGCACCACGGACAGCTGTTTAGGCACGGATTGCCCCCATTACGGCGATTGTTATGTGGCGTTGGCTCGCAAAAAAGCCTTGGCAGCGGATTTGGTGGTGGTGAATCATCATTTATTTTGTGCCGATATGGCGGTGAAAGAAAGTGGTTTTGCCGAGCTGATTCCCGATGCGGAAGTGATTATTTTTGACGAAGCCCATCAACTGCCCGACATCGCCAGCCACTATTTTGGGCAATCGCTGACTTCTCGCCAGCTGTTTGATCTTTGTAAGGATTTACAAATTGTTTACCGCACCGAAGTGAAAGATATGCAGCAGCTTGGGGTGGCAAGCGATCATCTGCAAAAAATGGTGCAGGATTTTCGCTTGTTGCTGGGAGAAGGCAATCAACGGGGAAATTGGCGAGATGTATTGCGACAAACCGCGGTGCAAAAAGGCTTAGAAATTTTGCAGGAAAAATTGGACTTCACTGCGGAGGTGGTGAAACTGGCTTTAGGGCGTTCGCAAACCTTAGACAGTATTTATGATCGCTTGAATGCGGTGAAAAAACAGCTTACAAGACTCGCGGACACCAGCATTACGGGCTATTGTTATTGGTATGAAACCTTTAACCGCCAATTTGGCTTGCATATTACGCCATTGACGGTGGCAGATAAATTCGGCGAACAAATGGCGAATCAAAAAGCAGCATGGATTTTCACCTCTGCCACCCTTGAAGTAGGCGGCAGTTTCCAGCATTTTTGCCAACGTTTAGGCATTCAAGATGCCGATCAAAAGGTGTTACAAAGTCCCTTTAATTACCCCGAACAAGCCTTGCTTTGCGTACCTCGTTTTCTGCCAAGTAGCAACCAAAAACACACCTTACCACAGCTAGCAGAAATGCTATTGCCCGTAATTGAAGCCAATCAAGGGCGTTGTTTTATGCTTTGCACCTCTTATTTTATGATGAAAGGCTTAGCGGAATATTTTCGTGCCAACAGTTCGCTTTCCATTTTGTTGCAAGGGGAAATGTCGAAAGCCAAATTGCTCGATTATTTTATTCACGAACCGCACAGCGTATTGGTGGCGACGTCCAGCTTTTGGGAAGGGGTGGATGTGCGTGGTGATGCGTTATCCTTGGTGATTATTGACAAATTGCCGTTTACCTCGCCTGATGAACCTTTGCTCAAAGCTCGCATTGAAGATTGCAAACTCCAAGGCGGCGAACCGTTCAATGACCTACAAATCCCCGAAGCCGTGATTGCCTTAAAACAAGGTGTGGGGCGATTAATTCGCGATGTCACCGATCGTGGGGCAGTGATTATTTGTGACAACCGTTTAGTCAACCGTCCTTATGGCGAAACCTTTTTGAAGAGTTTACCCAATGCGAAGCGGACGAGAGATTTGGGGAAAGTGGTGGATTTTTTGCAGAAAATCAAGGAAAAATGAAAAATAAATAGCCACTAATCTAAAACTAAAAGCTCGCCATTCAATAGCACTTCAGTTCTATCAGCCATAATGCCACTACAATCTTCAGCAGGTGTAACATAAATTACCCTATAGTCAGGTGCTTCTTGCTTTAATAATCTTGCAAGACGAATACCTTCGGAATGATATTTTTGCCAATCCCAAATGATGTCTTGACCACTCCATTTGCTTGCCTGTATTTGAGCTAGTCCTTCTTGGTCAAATTCAAAAGCAGTAATATCAAACTGTAGCTGCCAATGATGAAATTGTTCTTGTAAATACTCTGATATTGGCAACCTATTGTCATAGCCAGACCAAGAATCAGCAATATTAGGACCAACATAGGTACTATCATTATAAGCACCCCATAAATAGGCTCCGCCATAATCAGGCATAATATTTAAAATATTGTATTTGGGGTCACCGTCATCTTCAAATACCATACTATATCCTAAGGTTAAATTAATTTTCTTAGGCTCTATTGCCATACTTTCGGAATTTTCGTATACCTACTTTAGGGTGTCAATGCTTTTTTGATTTACCCTGTTAAATTATGCTATATTGCATTGAAATTCACACTATAAGGAGTTCTCTATGAAACTTTGGTATTCCACCACTAGCCCTTTTGTGCGTAAAGTGCTCGTCACGATGAAACATCATCAGCTTGAAGATAACATTGCGCTGTTGCCCGTTAGTTCTTCTTTTGATCCCCACTCGCCACATAATCAGGATAATCCCCTTGGGCGTGTACCCGCATTGCAACGCAATTGTGGGCGTTGGTTGTTTGGTAGTCTGTTGATTGCAGAATATTTAGATAATAAAGGCAAAAATGCAACACTGTTTCCGAAAGAGGGCAAGGCACGTTGGAATGTGTTGGCGTTGCATAATTTGGCGGATGGAATTATGGAAAATACCTTGCCAATGATTGCGGAAATTTTATTGCGTCCCAAAGCGGAATGGTGGACAGAACGACATCAGCAATTAGTAGAGCGTAATCTGCGAAGTTTTGCCATGTTGGAACAGAACTTGGCGGAATTTGCTACGGAACTGAATATTGGCACCATTTGTGCGGTGGGCGTGATTGATTGGTGGCATTTGCGTGAGCAAAAATTAGGTGTGGATTTTGGTAAAAATTTTCCAAATCTAGTAAAATGGTCAGATCAGATGAATGCAAAATACCCTGTGCTGGCAGAAACTGCACCACAATAATAAACATGGAACACTATGACAAAGCTAACTTTACTTGCTATTGACACTTCAACGGAGGCCTGTTCTGTAGCATTACTGCATCAGGGCGAAATTACTCATTTAGATGAGGTGGCACAACGTACCCATACTAAACGAATTCTACCTATGATTGATCAGATTTTAGGGCAATCGGGCTTACGGCTTAACCAATTGGATGCGTTGGTATTTGGACGTGGTCCGGGCAGTTTTACGGGGGTGAGAGTAGGGGCAAGTGTGGCTCAAGGGTTAGCTTTTGGTGTGGATTTGCCAGTGATTGCGGTGTCTAATTTGACTGCCATGGCTCAAGCGGCGTACCAACAACATCAAGCAGAACAGGTACTTTGCGCGATTGATGCTCGTATGAATGAAGTGTATTTTTCAGCCTTAAAAGCGGAAAAAGTGCGGTTGGAAATTGGCGAGTTTTTGCAATGGCAAGAAATAATTACCGAACAAGTGTGTTCACCACAAAGATTGCTTGAGCAGGCTAATACATTAAGCGGAAATTGGTTAACTGTTGGTACAGGATGGCAAGCCTATTTATCGTTAAATAATGTGGCTAAAAACAGTGAAATTACTTTGCCATCGGCAAAATATATGCTTTCTGTTGCCGTGCCAATGTGGTTTGCCAAGCAGACTATTGCTGCCACAGAAATTGAACCCGTGTATTTGCGTAATGAAGTGACGTGGAAAAAATTACCCGGTAGAGAATAACTATCAAAATAAGGTGTTGCTATGAAAAAAATATTGTTTTTTATCACCGCACTTTTATTAGTCGGTTGCGTTAATCCACCGCAAGGCTTGGAAAAAGACGAATTCACTATCCAGAATTTAAAGGATATTGAGCAAGATCATTATGCTTGTCAATGTAAAGATGTCCGTTTGGGCGGCAAAGTATTGTCCGTTACGGCTCAAAATGAGCAAACTAAGATAGAAGTGTTGAGTTTGCAAGTCTCGTCATTTTCTGCAAAACCAGTATTGGATAGTTCGACAAATGGTCGTTTTATTGCTTATTTGAAAGGGTTTGTGGATCCGGAAAGTTTGAAAGATCAATATATTACGGTAAAAGGCAAGTTGACAGGGAAAGAAATGGGTAAAGTTGATCAAGCAGACTATCAATATCCAGTGGTAAGTGTGCAAGCCTTTAAGCAGTGGCGGTTAGAGAAAGAATACTACTATGAATATGATGATTGGGATGATTATCCTTTTGGTTTTGGACCACGTTGGAGATTTATGGGACGATTCTGGTTGGCTCAACCGAAAGTGCGTTATGTGTTGCGTTAATATTATGAAAGAATAAAAGAAGAATAAGGATTTATATGAAAAAGTTATGGATTGAGAATTACCCTAAAGGGCTGGAAAAAGAAGTTAATATTAATAAATATGCTAATTTATTGGATATGTTTGATAGTGCAGTACAAAAACATCCTGATCGTCCAGCTTATATTAATATGGGCAAAGCATTGACTTTTCGTAAATTGGAAGAACGTAGTCGGGCTTTTGCAGCTTATTTACAAAATGAATTAAAACTTAAGCGTGGTGATCGTGTTGCATTAATGATGCCGAATTTATTGCAATATCCGATAGCCTTATTTGGTGTGTTGCGTGCTGGTTTAATTGTAGTAAATGTCAATCCGCTTTATACGCCACGAGAATTAGAATATCAGTTACAAGATAGTGGGGCAGTGGCTATTGTAGTGGTGTCGAATTTTGCCTCAACCTTAGAAAAGGTCGTATTTAACACCGCAGTTAAGCATGTTATTTTAACGCGAATGGGAGATCAGCTTTCTTTTGGTAAACGTACGCTGGTTAATTTTATAGTGAAATACGTTAAAAAATTAGTCCCCAAATATAAATTACCAAACGCAGTAACCTTTCGTGAAGTGTTAAGTATTGGCAAGATGCGTCAATATGTTCGCCCTGAATTAGAACCAACAGATTTAGCCTTTTTGCAATATACTGGTGGCACGACAGGGGTGGCAAAAGGTGCGATGTTGTCGCATGGCAATATGGTGGCGAATGTGATGCAAGCTCGTTGGATTGCCGAACCTTTTGTGGGAGATAATCATCGTGAGCGTAAGGCGATTTTACCATTGCCGTTGTATCATGTATTTGCACTTTGTGCGAACTGTTTGTTATTTATTGAGTTAGGCATAACAGGGATATTAATCACCAATCCACGTGATATTGATGGCTTTATTAAAGAATTAAGAAAACACCATTTTGTGGCGTTAACTGGGGTAAATACCTTGTTTAATGCGTTGTTGAATAATGAGAATTTTAAAGAAGTTGATTTCTCAGGGTTAAAATTAACAGTCGGTGGTGGTATGCCAGTTCAGCAAGCTATTGCAACCCGTTGGCACGAATTAACCGATTGTAATATCATTGAGGGGTATGGATTAACCGAATGTTCACCTTTGGTGGCAGCATCTACGATAGATTGTTTAGTGCATGACGGTAGTATTGGTTTGCCGGTCCCAAATACAGAGATTAAAATTCTGAAAGAAGACGGCAGTGAAGCAAGTTTAGGCGAAGCTGGCGAACTTTGGGTCAAAGGGGCTCAGGTGATGCAAGGCTATTGGCAACGCCCAGAAGCCACTAGCGAAGTACTGAAAGATGGCTGGTTAGCCACAGGTGACATTGTCACAATGAATAAAAAAGGTATTCTACGTATTGTGGATCGTAAAAAAGATATGATTTTGGTGTCAGGTTTTAATGTATATCCAAATGAAATTGAAGATGTTGTGATGTTAAATTATAAAGTGGCTGAAGTGGTAGCGATAGGTGTTCCACATGAAGTATCTGGCGAAACCATTAAAATTTTTGTGGTGAAAAAAGATGATAGCTTAACCCGTGATGAGCTACGTCAACATTGTCGCCAATATTTAACTGGCTATAAAATTCCGAAACAAATTGAATTCCGTGACGAATTGCCGAAAAGCAATATTGGTAAAATTTTACGCCGTGTGTTGCGTGATGAAGAATTGGCGAAACGTTTGAATAATTAATCATGATCAAAGAAATCCAAAATAAACCGCACTTTCAGATGATTAGTGATAATCAAGGTTTGGCTCAAATTTGCGAATTGGCTCAACAAAAAGCGGTGGTTGCTTTAGATACGGAGTTTATCCGAGTGCGCAGTTATTATCCAAAATTAGGTTTAATTCAACTTTATGATGGTGAGCAAGTCAGTCTAATTGATCCCAATGACATCACTGATTTTTCGCCTTTTATTGCTTTATTATCAAATAAGAATGTGCTGAAAGTGTTACATGCTTGCTACGAAGATTTGGAAGTATTTCAGCATTATTTCAATCAGTTACCCACACCGTTAATTGATACACAAATTATGGCGAATTTTTTGTCTTTCCCAAATTCTACAGGGTTAGCCACTTTAATGCAGCATTATTTTGAATTTAGCCTTGATAAAGGAGCATCTCGAACCGACTGGTTGGCTCGTCCTTTATCAGACAAACAGCTTGAATATGCAGCGGCAGATGTATGGTATTTGTTACCACTTTATCACAAAATGGCAGAGCAACTCGCTCAAACACCTTGGCAAAGTGCGGTGCAATTTGACAGCTATTTATTATTGGAAAAGCAGGAGAAAGTTAACGATCCCGATAAAGCCTATTTAACTATTCCAAACGTTAATAAGCTCAATTCAGAAGAGTTAATGAGATTAAAATTATTAGCTAAATGGCGGCAACAGGAAGCGATTAAACGTGATCTTGCATTGAATTTCGTGGTTCGTGCGGAAAATTTATGGTTAGTAGCGAAATATCATCCGCAAAATACATCAAATTTGTTGGATTTAGGTATTCATTCGCAAGAAGTACGGATTCATGGTAAAAAAATGTTACAAGTTATTGAACAAATAAAACGAGTTGACCCGATAGATTATCCAGCAGTAATTGAACGATTTTCCGATGATCCTCGTTATAAAAAAACATTTAAAGCCTTGCAACAAAAATTACTCGAGATAACACCTAAAAATTTAGCCTGCGAAGTCATTGCAAGCCGTAAAAGTTTAGAAAAATTAATGAAGTGGGTTTGGCTAAAACAAAAAGATCCAGACAAATTACCCGATTTGATGCGAGGCTGGCGTGAGCCTTTTGGGCAAAAATTGTGTGAAATATTGGAGACCCCTTAACGACAAATTTTTATGTGTAAAAAGCATTCTTTTATTGCATAAATTCGAAAAATCTCGTAGAATTTCGTCTGTTTTGCTTAATGTAGAGCAAAGAAAGAAATCATATCTTCTGCTAATGGCTAAAAAGTATGATGTGAAAATAAATTGACCAGAGGAATAGTACTATTAAACCAGTAAAACGTGTTCAGACAAACCGAGCTCATCGTATTAATGATGAAATTCGCGTTAAAGAAGTTCGCCTAACCGATCAAAATGGCGAGCAAATAGGTATCGTATCAATTCAAGAAGCATTAGCAAAAGCTGAAGAAGCTGAGTTAGACTTAGTTGAGATTAGCCCAAATGCTGAACCGCCAGTTTGTCGTATTATGAACTACGGTAAATTTATTTACGAAAAAGAAAAGGCCGCCAAAGAGCAGAAGAAAAAGCAAAAAGTGGTACAGGTGAAAGAAATTAAATTCCGCCCGGGTACTGATATTGGTGACTACCAAGTAAAATTACGCAATATTCTTCGTTTTTTAGAAGATGGTGATAAAGTTAAAATTACTGTACGTTTCCGTGGTCGAGAAATGGCTCACCAAGACATTGGTTTAGATGTATTGGCTCGTGTAAAAGAAGATACGGCGGAAATTGCCATGGTGGAATCTGCACCGGGTAAATTGGAAGGTCGCCAAGCGATTATGGTGTTAGCACCTAAGAAGAAATAATTTTTTATTGAATTGAGCAGATCTATTCAATAAAAAATCTAAAGCTTATCAGGCACACTCAGCAGCCTGATGGCTTTTATGGAAAACAGAGATGAAAATTTCTGTGAATAACGTGATAAATAAGAGCTTTACAAGTAGTGTCTGAAATATTGCAAACAATATAACAAGATATTCGCCTATTTATCTTTTTTAAACAAAACAATGCGGAGTTTTTAAACAATGCCTAAAATTAAAACAGTACGTGGTGCTGCGAAGCGTTTCAAGAAAACAGCTTCTGGCGGTTTCAAGCGTAAACAATCTCACTTACGTCATATTTTGACTAAGAAAACTACTAAACGTAAACGTCATCTACGTCATAAATCCATGGTTGCGAAAGCTGATCAAGTTTTAGTTGTAGCGTGCTTGCCATACGTATAAGCATAAGCGTTCATTAGTAAATTTTAGTTAACATATACATTAGGAGATTAAATAATGGCTCGTGTAAAACGTGGTGTTATTGCAAGAGCGCGTCATAAGAAAGTTCTTAAGGCCGCTAAAGGTTATTATGGTGCACGTTCACGTGTGTATCGTGTTGCTTTCCAAGCAGTGATTAAAGCTGGTCAATATGCTTACCGTGACCGCCGTCAACGTAAACGTCAATTCCGTCAATTATGGATTGCACGTATCAACGCTGCCGCTCGTCAAAACGGTTTATCTTACAGTAAATTCATCAACGGCTTGAAAAAAGCTTCTGTTGAAATCGATCGTAAGATTTTAGCTGACATCGCTGTATTCGATAAAGTCGCTTTTGCTGCTTTAGTTGAAAAAGCAAAATCTGCTCTTTAGTTTTTAAAGAATAGAAAATTAGGACGCTGTGAAGCGTCCTTTTTTATTGGCTAATGACTTTTGGTCGCTAATAAATAGTACCGTTGTTGTGAAATATAAAAAATGAAAGCGAACACATAGGGTTCGCTTTCATTATAACAATGATGAATGAAATATATTAAAGTACTTTCACAATACTCTCACACAAATGACGAATATTATCTTCGGTAATACCCGCTACATTAATACGACCAGAACGTACCGCATAAATTGCAAATTCATCTTTTAAGCGATCTACTTGAGAGGCATTTAAGCCACTGAAAGAGAACATCCCATTTTGTTGCGTAATAAAGCCAAAGTCTTGGTTTGCGCCAAATTCTTTCAGTAATGCTACAAATTTTGTTCGCATTGCTTTAATACGATTACGCATTTCAGTTAATTCATCTTCCCATTGTTTACGTAATACTGGATCAGCTAATACGACAGCGACCGTTGCAGCCCCATGTGAAGCTGGGTTAGAGTAGAGTGTACGTACAATAGTTTTAACTTGAGTTAAAGCTGTGGCAGCAATTTGTTCATTTTCAGCCACCAACGTAAATGCGCCAACACGTTCGTTATATAAACCAAAGTTTTTAGAGTAAGAACTGGCAACTAATAATTCTTTATGGTTTGCCGCAAAAGTACGTAACCCTACAGCATCTTCATCTAAACCGTTGCCTAAACCTTGATAGGCGAAGTCAAACAATGGCAACCAACCGTTTTTAGCTGACATCTCCGCTAATTGTTTCCATTGTGCTGGCGTTGGATCAATTCCTGTTGGGTTATGACAGCAACCATGTAACAATACCACATCACCTTCGCTCGCATGAGTTAAATCGGCAATTAAATTATCCCAGTCTAACACTTTACGTTCTGCATCATAGTAACGATATTCACGAATCGTGATACCGACAGCATTAAAAATCGCGTTGTGATTTGGCCATGTTGGCGAGCTAATCCAGACATTTTGTGCTTTAGTTTGGCGTTTAATAAATTCTACGGCAATACGTAAAGCCCCAGTACCGCCAAGACTTTGTACCGTTTTTGCACGACGGTCCTTAATGAGGTCTGAACCTTCACCAAATAACAAAATTTTTGTGCGTTCATTGAAGTCTGCTACGCCGTCAATGGCTAAATAGTTTTTCGTGGTTTCGATGTCAAATAGACGTTTTTCCGCTTCTTTAACGGCTTGCATAATTGGCGTGGTACCTTTGGCATCTTTATAAACACCGATACCTAAATTAATTTTATTGGCACGATTTTCTGATTTAAATGCCTCGCCTAAGCCTAAAATAGGATCGGCAGGCGCCGGAGTAATATGTTCAAACATAGTTGTTGTCCTTTTAAATGTAAATGTTTTGTTAATACGTTAAAATTTATACTCTGTATAGCCTAAAATTGCAAGTAGTTATTCCATCAGGTATAACCATTTTACTACTGAATTTGGTAAAGTCTAAAAACTGCGGTGCAAAATTAAATTATTTTAATTTTTCAATCGTCCACTCTAAACCAGAGTGATAATCTTCTGGTAATTCCGTACGTAATTTATTTAGTTGAGTGATTAATTGGTTTTTATCAATATGAGTCAAATTAATATGCCCTACTTTTCGTCCCGCTCGCACTTCTTTGCCATACCAATGGACTTGACTAAAAGGCGTGTTTAACCATTGTGGATTATGTGCTGTACCGATTAAATTGACCATCACACTTGGTGCAAAGACTTCTAATTTAGGCGTTGGTAAATCTAACAACGCACGCAAATGTAATTCAAATTGGCTAATGGAACATCCCAGTTGTGTCCAATGTCCACTGTTATGTACACGTGGTGCTAATTCATTGATTAATAATTGATTATTTACCACAAAACATTCCATTGCCATGACGCCGATATAATCCAATTTACACATTACTTTACCAAGCATTTGTTCGGCTGTTGATTGTAAATGAGCATTTGAATTGTCAGCAACGCTATAACGTAAAATACCGTTTTGCTGTAAATTATGAGTGACAGGATAAAAACGTGTTTCGCCATTGCGGAATCTTGCGCCTACAATGGACACTTCACCGTCAAAGGGAATAAATTTTTCCGCAATCACCTCGCCGAATAAGTCATTTGTAATGACATTTTGATTTTGTCGGGTGATAATCCATTGTCCACGTCCATCATAACCTCCAGTGCGACGTTTCACCACGATTTTTTCCCCTATATACGCAAAAATATCATTAAAATCCACCGCACTTTTGATTAACCCCCAAGGGGACGTCGGTAGATTTAATTCATCTAACAGGGATTTTTGGGAAAAACGATCCGCTGTCGTCGCAAACACTTTTTGATTAACAAATTTATCATGATTACCGAGCATTTCCGTTAAAGGCGTTTGTTCCCAACGTTCAATTTCTGCGGTAATAATGGCATTTTTCGGCAAATCAAATAGGGGAGCGTTAAAGTCTAATGGTTCGACATTAATATCTAAAGGTGCTCCAGCATAACGCAACATACGCCCAAGTTGACCATTGCCTAAAATATAAATAGTGGGATATAAAGTACTTTGTTGCATAGTAAAAATCTCAAAAAACACCGCACTTTTCATTATACAAAGTGCGGTTAAAATTAATCAATTTCTTGGATCGGGATTATCCAACACCACCTTGGTTTGTTTGTCACGGAATGCTTTTAAACGAATTGACAATTCGGTATCCCAAGTGGCTAAAATTTGAGCCGCCAATAATCCCGCATTAGCCGCACCAGCCGGTCCAATAGCTAATGTGCCTACTGGAATCCCTTTTGGCATTTGGACAATAGAATACAGGCTATCCACGCCACTTAACATTGAGCTTTTAACAGGCACACCCAATACAGGAATCAGGGTTTTAGCGGCAAGCATTCCCGGTAAATGAGCGGCTCCTCCTGCTCCAGCAATAATCACTTTATAGCCCTTTTGTTCAGCAGTTTCAGCAAAGCTAAACAGTTTATCTGGCGTGCGGTGAGCGGATACCACTTCAACATGATACGGTAGTTGTAATTGATCTAAAATTTGGCTAGCTTCCTGCATTGTCGCCCAGTCACTTTGGGAGCCCATAACAATGGCAATTTGTGGATGTTGATTAGACATTTTGAGTTTCCATTAGAAAAATATGAATAGTAAAAAACGTGGGGTAGAATAGCATAATTTTAATATTTTGAGCAAACGATTGCGGATGGATTTAGAGATTTTTCAAGTAATCAGGTCGTTAGAAGCAAAAAACCTCAAACCATCCCTTTAAAAGGGTAAAAAATGAGTGTAACAACGCAATGAATGGATATAAAACTATCAAAATCATATAACAATGCGATATAATACTTAACTAATTTTTATATTAATTACAATGGAAATACAATGAGTCAGTTTTTTTATGTCCATCCTGAAAATCCACAAATGAGGTTGATTAATCAAGCGGTGGAAATTTTGCGCAATGGTGGAGTGATTGTTTATCCAACCGATTCTGGTTATGCGTTAGGTTGTATGTTAGGAGATAAGCATGCGATGGATCGTATTGTGGCAATTCGTCAGTTACCCGAAGGACATAACTTTACTTTGGTGTGCAGTGATTTATCGGAATTATCCCATTATGCTACGGTGAATAATGTGGCTTATCGTTTGATTAAAAATAATACCCCTGGACGTTATACCTTTATTTTAACGGCCACCAAAGAATTACCACGTCGTTTAATGACATCAAAACGTAAAACTATCGGCATTCGTGTGCCAGATAATCAAATTGCTTTAGATTTATTGAAAGCCTTGGGTGAGCCGATTTTATCTTGCTCATTGATGCTGCCAAAAGAAGAACATATTACACAATCGGATCCGGAAGAAATTCGTGATCGTTTAGAACGCCAAGTGGATTTAATTATTCACGGTGGCTATTTAGGGCAGGAGCCTACAACCGTGGTGGATTTAACCGATAATACACCTGTTATTTTGCGTGAAGGTAGTGGTTCAGTAACACCATTTATTTAATTATCTTATTTTATAATGACGCTTGGGAAAGTGACAATAAAGGAAACATTTATGAAATTTCAAACTGCGAAATCACCATTTCGCTCAACAGAACGTTCAACTAAAAAGGTTGAAAAATCACCGCAGTTCAATTCTCGTTTTAGCAGTGAAAAAGGTCGTAATGACAATGATCACAATGATAGAAATCGTGCTGAAAAAGGGCATTCAGAAAAAACTCATTATGCTCGAACGGGTCTTTCAAAAAATAGTGCTAGCAAAAATGAGCAAGCTCCTTTCGAACGTAAACCATTGCCTATGCGTAAACCAAAGCCAGTAGCAATGGCGGAGAAAAAACCAACGGTGGCTGGGGAAAAATTACAAAAGATTTTAGCCAATGCAGGACAAGGTTCTCGCCGTGAAATTGAAACGATTATTACAGCAGGGCGAGTAAGTGTTGACGGTAAAATCGCAACACTTGGTGACCGCGTTACAGTTCATTCAGGATTAAAAATTCGTATTGATGGCAATTTAATTAATTTAACCGCTGTGCAAAAAGAAGTATGCCGCGTATTGATGTATTATAAACCAGAAGGGGAGTTGTGTACTCGTAGTGATCCTGACGGGCGAGCCACCGTGTTTGATCGTTTACCACGCTTATCAGGTTCTCGCTGGATTTCGGTTGGACGTTTAGATATTAATACATCCGGTTTATTATTGTTTACTACTGATGGTGAGCTGGCAAATCGGTTAATGCATCCAAGCCAAGAAGTGGAACGTGAATATTCAGTACGTGTATTTGGTGAAGTGGATGATGCCATGATTGCTCGTTTGCGTAAAGGGGTACAATTAGAAGATGGTTTGGCAAGCTTTAAGAACATTAAATCCATGGGGGGGACAGGATTAAATCAATGGTTTGATGTTACCTTAATGGAGGGGCGTAATCGTGAAGTTCGTCGATTATGGGAAAGTCAAGGGATTCAAGTCAGCCGTTTAATTCGTATTCGTTATGGAAATATTAAATTAATGAAATCTTTGCCACGTGGAGGTTGGGAAGAAATGGATTTAGTTAATGTCAATTATTTACGTGAATTAGTGGGGTTACCGCCTGAAACGGAAACGAAATTAGATGTGACACAAACCAAACGCCGAGCGAATACCGGAAAAATTCGTAAAGCGGTAAAACGTTATAGCGACATTAATAAGCGTTATAAAAAATCCTAGCAAATTAAGAGTAGAATTCGTTAAAGAGAAATTTTTATGAAAATTCAACAACTACGTTATATTGTCGAAATTGTTAATCAAAATTTAAATGTTACCGAAGCATCTGCAGCACTTTATACGTCTCAACCGGGGATTAGTAAACAAGTGCGTTTGTTAGAAGAGGAACTTGGGCTCGAAATTTTCGAGCGGAATGGAAAGCATATTAAAGCCATTACGCCAGCGGGCAAAAAAATTATTGGGATTGCTCGTGAGTTGTTGGTAAAGACCCAAGCTATTCGAGCTATTGCTGATGAATATACTCAACCAAATCATGGTGTGTTGCGAATTGCGACTACAAACACGCAGGCACGTTATATGCTGCCAGCAGTAATTGAACGTTTTTCTAAACAATATCCAGATGTGAGCTTACACGTTCATCAAGGATCGCCAAATCAAATTTATGATGCGTTATTATCCGGCGAAGTGGATTTAGCGATTACTACCGAAGCACAATATTTATTTGATGATTTGGTGTTGTTACCTTGTTATTTCTGGAATCGATCTGTGGTAGTGAAAAAAGATCATCCATTAGCGAAGGTAAAAGATTTAACCATTGCAGAATTGGGTAAACATCCATTAATCACCTATACTTTTGGATTTACTGGCGTTTCTGATTTAGATTATGCTTTTAATAGTGAGGGGATTTTACCTAATATCGTATTTACGGCAACTGATGCGGATGTCATTAAAACCTATGTACGACTAGGCTTAGGTGTTGGTATTATTGCTGCTATGGCGCATACAGAAGCGGATTCCGATTTAGTTGCTATTGATGCAAGCCATTTGTTTAATCCTAGCATGACACAAATAGCCTTTAAACACAGCACTTTTTTACGTAATTACATGTATGATTTTATTCATTATTTTTCACCTCACTTAACACGTAGTTTAGTGGAAAAAGCAGAAACTATGCATGATAATAATGCGGTAAAACGCCTGTTTGAAGGAGTGGAGCTAGAGAATAGATAAAATGTATGGTGCGTTTTTACGCACCATAATTATATGTCTATATTTAGAAACTCGCATTTCTTGGTGATCTTGGGAAAGGAATCACATCACGGATATTTTGTACACCAGTGACATAAACGATTAAACGTTCAAAACCTAATCCAAAGCCAGCATGTGGTACGGTACCATAACGACGTAAATCACGATACCACCAGTAATCTTCAGGATTTAAGCCCATTTCTTGCATACGTTTATCTAATACGTCTAAACGTTCTTCACGTTGTGAACCGCCGATAATTTCGCCGATTCCTGGCGCTAATACGTCCATCGCTGCCACGGTTTTGCCGTCATCATTTAAACGCATATAGAACGCTTTAATATCTTTTGGATAGTTTTTTACCACCACAGGGGATTTAAAATGTTCTTCGGCTAAATAACGTTCATGTTCCGAAGATAAGTCGATCCCCCAAGACACTGGAAATTCAAATTTCTTACCTGATTGTAATAACACCTCAATAGCATCGGTGTAATCAATTTGAGCAAAATCAGAACTCACAAAATTTTCTAAACGCGTGATGACATCTTTATCAATGTGTTTAGCAAAAAATTCTAAATCATCACGGCGTTCTACAAGTACCGCACGGAACACATATTTCAACATATCTTCGGCTAATTTAGCATTATCATTTAAATCCGCAAATGCCACTTCAGGTTCCATCATCCAAAATTCAGCTAAATGACGAGTAGTATTAGAATTTTCTGCACGGAATGTTGGACCGAACGTATAAACTTTACTTAATGCACAAGCGTAAGTTTCTGCATTTAATTGACCTGATACGGTTAAAAAGGATTCACGTCCAAAAAAATCTTGTGAAAAATCCACCGCACCTTTATCGTTACGAGGTAAATTTTCTAAGTCAAGGGTAGAAATACGGAACATTTCGCCCGCACCTTCGGTATCAGATGCGGTGATAATTGGACTGGCGACCCAGAAAAAACCTTGTTCATGGAAGAAACGGTGAATGGCTTGTGCTAAACAGTGACGAACACGAGCTACGGCACCGATAATATTAGTACGTGGGCGTAAATGTGCAACCTCTCGTAAGTATTCAATGGAATGACGTTTAGCCGCCATTGGGTAAGTATCTGGATCTTCCACCCAACCAGCCACTTTAACTGTTTGAGTTTGTAATTCGACCGCTTGACCTTCGGCAGGTGATTCTACAACGGTTCCCGTGACAATCACTGAACAGCCCGTGGTTAAATGTAATACTTCATTTTCATAATTTGCAATATCGTTATTGACGATCGCCTGAATGGGGGCAAAACAAGACCCATCATAAACCGCAAGAAAAGAAAGTCCCGCTTTAGAATCACGGCGAGTACGCACCCAACCACGTACGGTTACACTTTCACCGATCGCTATTTTACCTTGTAACACATCAGCAATTGATGCTATTTTTGTCATTTTTAATCTCCGAAATCCAAAAAGAATTAATTATAAAAAAGTCTGCTTAGTTTACATTAAATTCATTGATTTACCAAAAAATCCATTCAAATATATTGCTAAATAACCCTATATCAATTACTTTTTGATTTTGCTGAACAGATTAAGCTAAAAATTTTTGTGATCTATGTCGAATTTTGGACATTTACTGATTGCATAAAATAAAAAAATCCTTAACTATATAAGTAGGTAACAAGATTATTCATCTTGTTGTTTTGTCATTAGACCAAATTAGAGGTATCGTATGGAAGTTGGTGTTGTTAAATGGTTTAATAATACGAAAGGTTTTGGCTTTATTAACAGAGAGGGCAATGATGAGGATATTTTTGCTCATTTTTCGGTGATTGAAATGGATGGTTATCGTTCATTGAAAGCTGGACAAAAGGTAAATTTTGAAATGGTTAGTGGAGATAAAGGTGCTCAAGCAACTAAAATTATTCCTATTATTGAGTAGTTGAAAAATAATAAAAAGTGCGGTTAAAAAATTGTTATTTTGATATGCTCCCAAAAAGTTAAATACTTATTTCAAGGGCTGACAACGATATTGTATCGGACTCAGTCCTTTAATTTTGTTAGCGGTTTAGTTAATCGTGCCATTTGCTCAAAATCTCAAAAAATAAATAACCGTTCAAGCCTTATACTAAAAGGCTCTAGGAAAAAATAAGGGTACAAAATTACTATTTTTTCTGTACCCTTATTTGTACCCTTATTATTTGCGGTTGTCAACGTAAGGCAAAACGCTAACGCATAAGAATACGAAAGAACATCATTAAGGTGTAAAGCCTTGCGGTATCTGGTTTCGCCTGTCTTAAAAGTAAGATAAAATAACAAAACGTAAGACGAAAAAAACCACGTAACAACGTGGTTTCTTGTAATTTGGTGCCAGTGGTCGGACTCGAACCGACACGCTTTTAAGGGCGGCGGATTTTGAATCCGCTGCGTCTACCGATTTCGCCACACTGGCAAGCACTAAATCTTGTGTTGCATTATACGGTTATCTAACATGGTTGCAAGCATAAATTGTTGATTTATGCTTATTTGCTTTAATTTTCATCAATTATAAGATGATTTTTTGGTAAGTTTGATGCCTAGCTGAACTATCTAAAATCAGTCAAATTTTGCCAATATTGCTATCAATCAGTGTTATATATTTTAATAGTTTAACCTTTTGGCATCAGAGCATTTATTAATTAATATTGTGGAACTGATTTCTTTTCCAGAATATTATTCTCATCCAGTGTTAGCAAGCGTGCAATAGCGTTACGATAAGATATTTCTAAACTCTCTCGGCTCGTAGCTAATACCCCTTGATCCACTAAGAAACCATCATTTACGTCATAAACCCAACCATGTAAAGAAAGTTTAGCACCACGCTCCCAAGCTGATTGAATAATAGAAGAACGCCCAAGATTATAAACTTGTTCTGCAACATTGATTTTAGTCAGCATATCAGCACGTTTCTCCGGGGAGAGATTACCTAGCAAGTGGCTGTGTTTAAACCAAATATCACGAATATGTAATAACCAGTTATTAATTAAGCCGAGATCTTGATTAGTCATTGCGGCCTTAATCCCCCCGCAATTGGTGTGACCGCAGATAATAATATGCTCAATATTCAACACATCTACTGCATATTGCACTACTGAAAGGCAGTTGAGATCGGTATGAATAACCTGATTTGCTACATTACGATGTACAAACAATTCGCCCGGTTCTAAATTCGTTAGTTTTTCTGCTGGAACACGGCTATCAGAACAGCCTATCCATAAATAATGTGGTGTTTGATGCTCGGCTAATTCTTTGAAATAGAGCGAATTTTCTTCTTGCATTCGCAATGCCCAACTGTGGTTATTGGCGAATAATTGCTCAATACGTTTCATCATGTTTTGGCTTCCTATTTAATAATTTCATAACAAGGCTCGTAAGCATCACCGGTTGGCAATTTCATACGATGCTGTTCGATAAAGTCTTGTAATAATCGATCGATTTTAGTCATTAATTGTTGATCACCGTTTAACTTAAATTTCCCTAAGCTCGCAATTTTATCTTGCGTATCGGCTTTAATATTACCAGCCACGATACCCGAAAAAGCACGGCGTAAATTTGCCACTAAATTCACCGCACTTTGATTAAGATGAAGATTCAAATTCGCCATATTCTCATGGGTTGGAATAAATGGTTTTTGAAATTCTTGATCAATTTCTAGCGACCAATTAAAGCTGTAACTATCACCTTTTTCAAAACGTTGTTGCTGAATTTTCGTCATGGCAGATTTCATATGGCGTGACACCGTCACAGGATCATCTATAATGATTTGATAAAGCGCTTGAGCTTGTTCGCCAAGCGTTTCTTTGACAAAACGATCAATGGCATCAAAATAACCTTGGCTTTCTTTTGGTCCAGTGAGAATCAACGGCAAAGTTTGTGCTTGATTTTTAGGATTGAGTTTTATACCTAAAATAAACATAAATTCTTCAAATGTCCCCGGTCCACCAGCGAAAATAATAATACCATGTCCCATGCGAACAAAGGCTTCTAGGCGTTTTTCAATATCTGGCATGATAATTAATTCATTAACAATTGGATTAGGTGGTTCTGATGCAATAATAGATGGCTCAGTTATACCGATAAAACGGCTATTTTTATAACGTTGGTTTGCATGACCAATCGCTGCCCCTTTCATGGGGGCTTCCATAACACCCGTACCACAACCAGTAATAATATTTAACTCACGTAAGCCAAGTTCAGTTCCTACCGCACGGCAGTATTGATATTCCGCCTCACTAATCGAATGACCGCCCCAACAAACCACTAAATTTGGCTTCTCACCTACAATTAGGGCTTTGGCATTGCGTAACATACCAAACACTAAATTAGTGGTTTGTTCGCTAGTCAGATGATTGTTTAAATTGGTGTTTGAAATCATACTGTTAACAAATAAAATATCACGTAATACCGCAAAAGAATGATATTGAATATTACTAATCATTACGTCATCGACAAAAGCAGTTTCAGGAGGATTATGTAATTCTAAGGAAATTCCACGTTCTCTTGCCACTAAATTAATATCAAAATTATCATATTTTGCTAATAAGGCTCGGCTATCATCAGTCACGGCACCAGAGTTTAGTACTGCTAAAGTGCAATTCCGATAAAGCTGATAGAGTGGTGAACGGGCTTGTTTGGTCAATTGACATACTTCAATATGCGAAAGTTGATCCATACTGCCTTTCGGATTAATATAATAAACTTGATTCATGTTATTGCCTTGCTAAACGTTGGTTATTGGGTATAGTTTCAAAATTTGAACGGAACGGATTAATATCTAAACCACCACGACGCGTATAACGCGCATATACGGTTAATTTTTGTGGTTGCGCGTAATGCATCAAATCATTAAAAATCCGCTCTACACATTGTTCATGAAATTCATTATGTTGACGAAATGAGATTAAATAGCGTAATAATTTTTCTCGATTAATTTGCTTTCCAACATAATGAATTTGTACTGAACCCCAGTCCGGTTGGCTGGTAATTAAGCAATTTGATTTAAGTAAATGACTGACTAATGTTTCTTCTACATATGTATTATTTGTACAGTCCTGCAAATAATGGGCATCAAAAGCATAATCGGTGACTTCAATATCTTGATAATCAATACATTCGCCAATAAAATCGTCAAGCTTTTGTTGGTTATAAAATTCGAGAGAATTCAACCGCACTTTGACATCACCATCAGCACATTGAGCCAAATCCTGTTGAATAGTATTTTGTACTTGTTCAAAAGAAGCAAATTTAGTTTGGTTAAAGCTATTTAAATAGAGTTTAAAACTTTTTGATTCAATTAAATTTTGTGAACGGTAATCAATTTCTATATCCGCAATGGCAACCTGTGGCAAACCTTTAGGGTTTAGCCAAGAGATTTCATAAGCTGTCCAAATATCTGCACCGAATGAAAAAGGTTGTTGTTGCGTAATACCAAGAGCATCACGATTAAGTGAACGTGGCACGGGTTGCAGTAAAGTGCGGTCATAAATAGCTCGGTATTCTGTTTTTTGACCGAGTTTTAAGTTTTTTAAGCTAGCGTTATTTGAGTACATTATTTTTTCCAGATAATATGATATTCACGATCATCTGCACGGTGTGAGATTAAAAATTTTGCAAAAATATCATCCATTTCATCTTGTTCATTGACTAAACCGATCCATACTTCGGCATATTCTTCGGGGTCAATCAGTACACCGATTTCTTGCTCCCAGTCATTAGCGGTTTCTACCAATTCTACCGCTCCGCGATCTTCAAATTGTAGATTGAATAAAAGAATATCCGCTGGATCTAAATTTTCTCCAGCCATCTCAAGAAAAATATCATAGGCAATATCTATGGCAGTATCGGGATCGAGTTTTTGGATTATTTCTGTCATAAGAGTTTACTGTTTGGATTATCTAAAATAAAAAAGTGCGGTTATTTTTCACCGCACTTTTATTGTATTTCGTGCAAGTCATTAGGTTAAGCTTTTTTCGTCGGCTTAATAGCCAGTAAATTACATTTTAATTTACTGATCACATGTTCTGCCGTGTTACCAAGGAGAGCTGCGGAAAGTCCTGTACGTCCTACGGTACCTAAAATGACGAGTTCAGCTTCAATTTTTTCAGCCACTTGCGGAATAACTTCTTCAGGGAAACCTTCATAAACGTGGGTATGATCTTCTGAAATACCAAAACGTTGGCGTAATGCTTTCATATTAATTAAATATTGACCACGTACACCATTAATATATTCACTGGAATGAAATTCTGGTAAATCAATCGCCATATTCATTGGAGTTGGCGGGTATGCACTGACTAAATGTACATTACCACGTCCTAATTGATCGGCTAAATCCATGCTGAGCGATACCAATTCTTGATTGAAAATATCATGGTATTCTTTATCTCCCGAAGATACATTTACCGCCACTAAAATACGGCGTTGATGCTTCCAGTCACCATCGCGCACCATTAATAATGGCGTCGGGCATTTACGTAATAATTGCCAGTCCATTGGGGTGATAAACAAAGAAGTTAAACTTTCTTCTTCTTTGGTATATTTAATGACTAAATCATAGTGGTTGTTTTCAATTTCTGCCACAATAGCTTCTGATTCATTACTTGACCAGACTACACGTGAATGAAAGATAATCATCGGATCTGTATATTTATCTAAATAGGGTTGTACGTCTTTTTGGCGTTGTTCAACTACCGTACGGTGCATTTCTTCACGTTCTTCGGAAGAAAGCAGCGCTGACATCTCATAGGAGAGATCATAGACAGGTAGGAAAACAGTAATATTAACAGGAAATTCGCTTTTCTGTTCTTTAACTAAACGAACGGCGCGAGCTAAGCTGTATTGTTTTTCATTTTCTGGGTTAAGAATAACGAGAATATTGTTGAATTTCATCATAACCTCCGTTTTTACAGTTTGATTTTATTCATCTCCGAATATAAATAGCATAGTGCGGATTATATTAAATAACAAGCGAGACGAGTTAAAAATGTGATCTAGGCAACAAAATTTTATATAATTTACAAATTTTCTACTCAAAGGCAATCTTGGTACGGTGAATTCCCGCAATTTCGGTTAATTCAGGTAAACTATTAATCGTGATATATTTACCTTGTACCGCTAAAATCCCCAGTTTTTGGAAACGACCAAGTAAACGGCTAATGGTTTCCACTGTTAAACCGAGATAATTGCCAATATCGCCACGCGTCATGGTTAAACGGAATTCTCTAGGTGAAAAACCACGAGCAGAATAACGTTTGGATAAATTATAAATAAAAGCAGCTAAACGTTCTTCCGCATTCATTTTAGATAATAACAAAATCATTTCTTGATCGCTTTTAATTTCACTACTCATTAAACGCATAATCTGTTGGCGTAATTTCGGCATTTTACCAGAAAGATCATTAAGTACATCAAAGGGAATTTCACATACCATTGCCGTTTCTAATGCTTGAGCAAAACTTGGGTGACGCATATTCATAATGGCATCAAATCCCACTAAATCACCGGGCAAGTGGAATGATGTAATTTGTTCTTCGCCGGCTTCGTTAATGGTATAAGATTTGATGGTACCAGAACGGATAGCATACAATGACACCAGTTCATCTCCAGCTTTAAATAATAATTGAGATTTTTGGATAGGTTTTTTACGCTCAATAATATTATCAAGTTGATCTAACTCGTGAGCATTAAGGGTAAAAGGTATGCATAATTGACTAATACTGCAATCTTGACAATGAATAGCACAACCGCCAGATTGAATACGGCGACCCATACGTGGTTCTGATGATAAAATACTCATTCTGCCTCAAATTTTGTGATAAAATTGATCTAACTCAAAAATAATAGCATTAAAATATAAAATTAAGAAGAAAAATTATGCCGGCAGAAAAATTAACCAAAAAACGTCTTATCCAGATCATTATTATGTTTGTGATTTTGCTTGTCGCTTTTGGCTATAAAACCTATCAATATTATCAATAACTACAAGCGTTAAAAAAGCTGATAACCTTAGGTCATCAGCTTATAGTATCGTTTTAACGTCTAATTTGCACTAGATAATGCGGCAAGATCTTTATCAATTAAGAAGATAGATTTACCGTCTTCACCTAAGATATTGAATTTATCTAAGATACTGCCAAATAATTTTTCTTCTTCGTGCTGTTCTGCTACATACCATTGTAAGAAATTAAACGCAGAGTAGTCTTTTGCTTCAAATGTTGCTCCAACTAATTCATTGATTTTGCTGGTAATCAATTTTTCATGGGCAAAGGTTAATTCGATTACTTCACGCAATGATTTATATTCATGCGTCACTTCTTCAATATCAGAAATTTGAGCACCTGCTCCTGTTTCATTTAGGTAAGTGAAAAGTTTACGCATATGTTCCATTTCTTCAGACGCATGTCCACGTAAGAATTTCGCTGCACCCACATAACCTTTTTGATCGCACCATGCACTCATTTGCAAATAAAGATTGGAAGAATAAAATTCCAAATTCATTTGAGCATTCAATAATTCAATAATTTGTTTAGCTAACATTGTTTTTCCTTTTATTCTAGAGTTAATAATTCTTTATCAATTAAATAGATTGCTTTGCCATCATTGCCTAAAATATCAAATTTATCAATTACACTACCAAACAGCGTTTCTTCTTCATGTTGTTCTGCCACATACCATTGCAAGAAGTTGAAAGTAGAGTAGTCTTTGTTGGCAAAAGTGACTTCCACTAATTCATTGATTTTTGCTGTCACATGTTTTTCGTGTTCAAAAGCCACTTCTAACACTTCACGTAATGTAGCATATTCAGTACGTGGCGCTTCAATTTTACCTAACAGAGGTAATCCACCTGTTTCGCTGACATAGTCAAATAATTTTTGCATATGTTCCATTTCTTCATCGGCATGGCGTAAGAAAAATGCAGCAGCACCTTCATAACCTTTATTTGAACACCATGCACTCATTTGTAAATAAGTATTAGATGAAAAGAATTCTAAATTGATTTGTTCATTCAATTTAGTTGTAATAGCTTGGTTTAACATTTTTCGTTTTCCTTGTAAAAAATTAAAGTAGAAGATATCAATTGTTGTTATTATAACCACCCAAATGAGAATTGCAACATTTATTTTTGTATAAGTCATTAATTTAAAAAGAAAAAACAATGGCAACTATTATCATTTAGAATAACTTAACAATTTTTTCACATAGATAAATTTGTAAATAATTCGCATTTTTTACCGTGGTTTTATTTTTGACTAAAAAGAAAACCACCAGAACATTTGATTTTTGTAGGAAATTCATTATAATACGCCCTCTCAAAATACATTTTGAGCGAATTATGGGGAATCGTTGGGTCGCCTACGATTTCTGTCTTTAAACAATTTTATATAGAGAACATTAACATGGCATTTAAATTTAACGCTGAAGTTCGTCAAACGCAAGGTACGGGTGCGAGCCGCCGTCTGCGTCGTAATGGTCAAATCCCTGCTATCGTTTACGGTGGTAGTGAAGCTCCTGTTTCTATCGTATTAAACCACGATGAATTAAACAATGCACAAGTTCACGACAATTTCTATTCTGATGTGATTACATTGGTTATTGATGGAAAAGATGTGGCAGTAAAAGTACAAGCAATGCAACGTCACCCATTCAAACCAAAATTAGCGCATATTGACTTTAAAAGAGTTTAATACTTATTTATCAATGAGTTAAGTATTATTTTATTCCAAAACTAGACTGAATTTATGAGCTAAAAAAGCGAATAAAATCAATAATTGGTAAAATGGTTTCGGAATAGCTTTGTGACTTATAAAAATCCCTTAATTAAATCTAGTTAAGGGATTTTTTATTTTTGCAAAGGCTTTAATACTTTTTCTTTTCTGATGTAATGCTGGGTCATTTGGCTTTAGCTATATCCCAGTTGTTTTTGAGCATCTTCGGTGCTGTAGATTAACGAAATATCTGTGGCGGCTTTTGCTCGTAAGTCCCGTAGTTGGACTTTTGAAATTTCATCAGCAAGTTCTGGGTAAGTTTCCATAGCTTGTAGGCGAAGTTCTGCAAAATGGTGGGAGAGTACATTTCTTGAGAGTTTTCCGCCCCATTTGTTAGTGAAAAGCCATTGATTTTCTTTGTTGATTCGTCTATCAATAATTTCTTTGAGTTTGCCTATGATTTCAAAACGTACTTTTTTTCCTGTTTTTTGTTGGGTGATGTGCAGTATGCCGTCATAAATGTGGCTGCTATGGATTTTTACCACGTCTATCGGTCGTTGTCCGAGTAGGTAGGCGGTGTCCATAATATCTTTCATTCTTTGGTCGGCACAAGCATAGATTTTTTCTAGCACAAAATCTTCCACATAAATGTCACGATAGGTAGTTTTGAATTTTTTTATTCCCGTAGATGGGCTGATAAGATTGGTATAGCCCCATTCTCTTGCCGTGTTCCAGATATGATTAAATAAACCCACTTCAATATTGGCGACAGCGGGTGTTTTTTTTTTGCCATTGGAGATATTGCTTGATATGTTGTGGCTCAATATCTTCTAGGGCGATAGGTGGATCACCAAAGAACATACAAAGTTTCTTTAAAGCCTGATGGTTTGAATTTCGGGTATTGCTGGCTTTTTTGAAAGGGATAATTTCTATTTCATAGCGTTTAGCTACGTCAATAAACAAAATGCGTTTCTTGGAAACTTGAAATTCATAATTTAGTTTGGCAGTTTCAAGTACAGCGGCGTGCTTATCCTTACCTAAGGGCTTCTCTTTTCCGTTGGCAAGGGTGTAGAAATAATATTCAACGATTGCACCATCTTTTTGCCGTCTGCGTCTGCGACAAATTAAACCTTGTGGCAATCCTTGGTTTTCTTTTTTGCGTGGGCGAGCCATAAATCCCCCTTATAATTCTGGTGTGTTCGAAGCCCATTTTACTTTTGGTTTTGGTGTCGCTTGAGATAATGGGCGTTTCATGCCTTGTGTTGTGTAATCTCTGCGAACAATAGGCTTGCCTTTGATATTCTCTTTAAATGGAATTAAATGGAATACCAACTTCATTTAACCATTTTATTTGTCTTTTGGCTTGTTTTGTCCCTGTTAATGTATGGATTTCTTCTGGGCTAAGAAAATCTGCATAAAGGTTAATTTCCATTTTCTCCCCCTTACTTTTTCCCTTTCTTAAAATACCGTTGTTTTTTCTTTTCTAATTTTGCTTTTAACTGCAAAATGTCGTCTGCCTGATTTTCAATTATTTTTTGCAAGCCTGTAATCTTGTTTTCGGATTGGATTTGTTGATTGTGGAGTTTGGCGTTGAGCTGGGCGAGTTCTACGCATTTTTCTTTGTACAT
>Ga0192276_1028_pt1 | contig 51878 bp, 39 predicted proteins | sample Koala_Koa24_I3_FD_131263 | JGI IMG/M metagenome (GOLD analysis project Ga0192276, IMG submission 131263) | Enriched cells from koala feces incubated with labeled cellulose particles, San Francisco Zoo, California, United States - Koala_Koa2-4_I3 ...
CGTCCTTTTACTCCTCGTCATAACGGTAAGGTCGAACGCTCTCACAGAAAAGATAACGAATATTTCTATGCCATTCACACTTTCTATTCCTTCGACGATTTTAAAAATCAATTGAAGATTTATCTTAGAAAGTACAATACCTTTCCTATCCGTCCCCTTGGCTGGATTTCTCCTAAACAGTTTCTATTTAATTTCCAAAATTTGTGTCCCACATCATTGTGAACCCTACATTTTTAAAAAAATCGATTGACAATATTATATAGATAGTGTTATAATCTAATTACAGTAAAAATCATGAAATATCATGGTGGAAGGTTATTCCCCTTGATAAAACATTGAATGCAAGGAGTGATTTTATATGCCTATGAGACACAATCCACCGCCACCTAGACCACATCAACCACATAGAAATCCTATGACACCACCTCCGCCACCACACCATCATAATCCACCACCACCACCTAGACCACACCAACCACATAGAAATCCCATGATGCCACCTCCACCTCCTAGACATGGTGGTTGTGGTTGTCTAACCACTCTAATGATTGGTGCAATATTAACTACCTTGATATTATAGCAAATAGGGAACGCTCTAAGAGTGTTCCTTTTTTTTAATATTATTGACAATCCAACCCTATTATGTTATACTATGGTTAAAGTATTTACTATATCACGTCCCATTCGGACGTGTGAGTTGACTATAGGGCATGAACTCACCCAAATTTAAGCCTGTCAAGACCGAGGAAGTCTTAAAACGGGAAGCCCATTGGTGGGCAGTTCACACATTATGAATATAAAGGAGATTATCTTTTTATGGATATCGCTATTAAGAAAAAATTACAAGCCATTGCTTGTAAGGTTAGAATGGGCGTTATTGAGGGTACTTATAACGCAAAATCGGGTCACCCAGGAGGTTCACTATCTATTTCTGACCTATTAACTTACCTATACTTCGCTAAGATGCACGTAGACCCTAAAAATCCAGATATGGAAGATAGAGATAGATTAGTACTATCTAAAGGACATACTGCACCTGCATTATATTCCGTACTAGCTCAAAGAGGTTTCTTTCCTGAAGATGAATTGAAATCTTTAAGACACATTGGAGCTAAACTACAAGGACACCCATGTATAAATATCGAGGGTGTGGATATGAGCAGTGGTTCATTAGGACAAGGAATATCTGTAGCTTGTGGCATGGCATTGGCTGGAAAATTAAAAGAGGCATCATATAAAGTATATACTATCCTAGGCGATGGAGAGATTCAAGAGGGTCAAGTTTGGGAAGCTAGTATGTTCGCAAGTCACTACAAGCTAGATAATCTTATAGCCATAGTGGATAATAACGGTCTACAGATAGATGGCAAAATCACTGACGTTATGTCCCCTGAACCTATTCCAGATAAGTTTAAGGCTTTTGGTTGGCACGTTATTACTATGGACGCTCACGATTTCGATAGTATAGAAAGTGCTTTTAATGAGGCTGAAACTATAATAGGTCAACCAGTAGCAATAATTCAAAAGAGTGTTAAGGGCAAAGGTGTATCATTTATGGAAAATCAAGTGGGTTGGCATGGAAAAGCTCCTAACAAAGATGAGTACGATATAGCTATGGCTGAACTAAAATCACAACTACAAGCATTGGAGGGTTAAAATCATGGCAGATGTAATTAAAAAGGCTACTAGAGAAAGCTATGGCGAGGCTTTAACTGAACTTGCCGAAAAATATCCAAACCTTGTAGTGCTAGATGCTGACCTTGCAGCCGCTACTAAAACAGGCATATTTAAGAAAAAGTATCCAAGTAGATTCTTCGATTGTGGTATAGCTGAGGCTAACATGATGGGCGTTGCTAGTGGGTTATCAACTTGTGGATTTATTCCATTCGCTAGTACTTTTGCAATGTTCGCCGCTGGTAGAGCTTTTGAAATCGTTAGAAACTCTATAGGATATCCACATACTAACGTTAAGATTGGTGCTACTCATGCGGGTATATCCGTAGGTGAAGATGGTGCTACTCACCAATGCAATGAAGATATTGCTCTTATGAGAACTATTCCAGATATGGTTATAATAAATCCTGCTGATGACGTTGAAACTCGTCAAGCTGTTGAAAGTGCTATCTTACATGATGGCCCTGTATATATGCGTTTCGGTAGGTTGGCTACTCCTATATTCAACGATAAGGAAACTTACAAGTTTGAACTCGGCAAGGGGGTTACTCTTAGAGAGGGTAACGATGTAACTATAATAGCTACTGGTTTAATGGTTAATGAAAGCCTAATAGCTTGTGATATGCTCAAAAAAGATGGTATCAATGCTAGAGTGGTAAACATTCATACCATCAAGCCTATAGATAAAGATTTAATCAATAGATGTGCATCGGAAACGGGATTAATTATCACAGCAGAAGAACATAGCATTATAGGTGGGTTAGGCTCGGCAGTAGCTGAAACCGTTGCTGAATGCTATCCAGTACCAATAGTGAGGATTGGTATTAATGATGAGTTTGGTCATAGTGGTTCTGCTGTAGATTTACTTAAAGAGTTTGGACTATCTGCTGAAAATATTTATAATACTACAAAATCTGCACTTGAAAAGTTAAAAAATAGTTAGTTATGAAAACATTACTAAAAGGATTAAAAACCTTTTTCTTAATATGTTTATCCATACCCATTATTTTAATTTTATTATATATACTGTTAAGTATTGGAGTTTCTATTGCTAATGACATCAATGCTAGTAGGTATCAAAAAGATTTCTGTAAACTAGAACTCCCACAAGATACTTCTATAGTAGATAGTGAATACTCTATTGGACATTTCGATGGAAATGGTAATGGTACTAGGTACTATCTAAGTATGATTATCCAAACTGATTTATCTTTAGATGAATTAGAGGAATATTATCAAAATCTCGATAAGGATATTAAAATCCAAAATTTTAATGATGATGCTAAAGATGATTATCAATTTTCTTATAGTAAGATTGAAGAATATCCTGAAGATTATTATTTAATATCAACTATTGAAGAACCAAACAATACTCTTCTCTATGAGTTGGATTTACGTGGACATTAATATTAAAAAGTTAAGGAACGATTGAAATATATCGTTCCTTTTTTGATATTATATACATAGAGTAATTACTAAATCTACTAATATTATTAATATACTAACTATACCTAGAAATATTACAACTTTTTTATTTACACATTGACAGAATTTACTCATAACAGGATTGATTACATAATACAACAACAATCCACCTATGCCAAAGTATACGCTTGTATTTAATGATACTCTTCCATTTAGATTATACTTATACATACTATAATCCCACAACACTAGGTTAAAACACTTTTCTAAAATGTATGATGCACTATACTCAACAATAGATGTAACTGCAAATACTATCAAAAATACTATTATAGGAGTTATAGGGACTCTTTTTATATATAGGCTTTCTTATTATGATATTTAAGATAAAGGATAATATCAAGCCAGTAAAACCGTATATCGGTAGATATGTACCATGCAAGAAACCTCTATTTATGAAAATACCAAAAACATGATACGTTAATACAACTTCATATATCCAACCGACTATACTATAGATTAAAAAATTGCAACTCCAAAAAGATATTCTTTCTAAACAAGATATACTCCTTACTATTTTTAATACCCCCTTTAGATTGGCGAACTATTTTCACCGTATACAAAACCTAAAATTTGTGAGTATAGATAGTTATCTTCTGGAACAGGTACAGGTTGATAGTTATTACTTCCAGTACCACCATACACATAGAACGGAATAATATTTTCCTCAGATTTTTCAATCTGTTTGGTATCCTTGTTGTAGGTTATACTCTCTTGATATATTATAGTAGCGTTCTCAGGGTTTAGATTTCCTCCGAATACAAAGTTTCCTATAGAGTATATAATGTGTACTCCGTTGTATTCCTCTAGTGGCTGTAGAACGTGAGGGTGTCCACCTATTACTAAGTCAGCACCACCATCTACGATTCTATGACAAGCCTCTATCTTCCAACTTTCAGCGATATGAGTAGCCTCTTCACCACCATGAAAGAATACCACTTGAATATCAGTAGTAGAGTTCAAGTTTTCAATCCTAGATATAATACTATCGGCATAGTTGCCGTCCCAAAGTGAGCAACATACTAACCCAATTTTAACGCCATCTTTTTCAAGGATAATATCCTTGTCATCGTTACCCCATTGAGTATAGTTGGTACTTTCAATGGCATTTTGAGTATCTATTTGACCCTGCTCACCAAAATCGTTAGTGTGATTGTTCGCCAAAGATACTGCCTCTATACTATTTTCTGAAAATATAAAAGCGTTCTCGGTACGACTTCTAAACCAAAATGCAGGAGTATATCCCTTATCACGTTCAGTTAGATTACTATCAGTAAAGACTGTTTCACAGTTTGCTATAGTAAAATCATCACTTGAGATGTATGGAATCGCTCCTTGAAAAAAGTATGTTTTATCATTATTTAAAGCATAGTAATTAAATCTATCTTGGTCGGTATCATCACCGTGTTGAGTACCTAAAGTACAATCACCTAAGAAAGATAAATCTATGGTAACTACTGGATTATATGGCTGTGTAGTTATTTCTGTAGTAGTAACAATCTCCGTAATAGTCACATCGGTAGATGATATTTCTATGTTTTCAGTCTGCATGGATTGTACACTACAAGAAGTAAACATCATTACAGATGCTATGCATATTGTTATTATTGATAGTCTTTTCATAATATAGAACCTCTAGTATGGTAAAAATTTAGATATTATATAGTCGATAGTTTCAGCGATAGCTCCCGTATTGTTATTGTGATTAGTCACAAAATCGGCAGACCTTTTAACCCTCTCTAATGCATTGTTGGGAGCTATTCCAATATGAGCAGTCTGTAGCATTTCAATATCGTTGTTGTAATCTCCAACAGATACTATAATAACATCTTTAAGTCCGAGTAGTTCTTTATAATGCTTAAGAGCCATGCCTTTAGAACAGTGTTTAGGAAGCATTTCATAGTAATTATCTGTAGACTTAACGAAGTCAAGATATTTACCATACCCTTTACTATCTATGAACCGTATCAACTTAGACATACTATCCGATGGCATAGCAAACAACATCTTAATACGCTTTTCACTACCTTTAACGTTAGATACAAAATCGGTTAAGGTGCAGTATTGCGGAGTAACTCTTGAATAGTCATTGTGATACTGTTCATACTCATTGTTGCGTACTACGTAGATATCCTTAGAAGTTAAAATCTCACAAGCAACGGTAGGAAATGTATTCAATATAGAGTTAGCAACATCTTCGGCACATTCATGAAGTTCATCGATATATACTGACCTATGATGTATAACATCAAAAATCATACCACCGTTATATAGTATCACAAGGCAATCAATATTAAGTTCCTTGAAGTATTGTGATGCCGATTGAACGTTCCTACCAGTAGCGATGGTAAATATACCTCCTAACCTTTTAAACTGCTCAATAGCCTTTAAGTCTATAGGATTTATTTTTTTATCATCGGTTAATAGAGTGCCGTCCATATCGGTAATCAGCATCAATTTAGATAAATCTTCCATAATATAAAACTCCTTGTTAATTAATAGTGCCAGTTGTTTCCTACCGATTTCAATGCTTTTTGAAAGTATTCAGGCAGTGAACTGTCGAACTCAAGATACTTTTTAGTAATCGGGTGGATAAAACCAATCTTTTTAGCGTGTAGGCATTGTCCATCAAGATTTTTATAAGGTTTTCCGTAAACATCGTCACCAAGAACAGAGTGTCCAACGTATGCCATATGCACTCTTATTTGATGTGTTCTTCCCGTTTCTAATATGCACTTAATATGCGAATGTTTTTCAAACTGTTCAAGTACTTCATAATGAGTAATAGCCTCTTTAGAGTTTTTTTCTGTAACACACATCTTTTTTCTATCTACTGGGTGGCGTCCTATGGGAGCGTTTACCGTTCCAGTTAGTTGTTTAAATCTACCTAATACTATAGCCTCATACTCACGAGTAAATGAATGTTCTTTAATTTGTTGAGCGAGTCCAATATGTGCCATATCAGTCTTAGCGACTATTAGTAATCCGCTAGTGTTCTTATCTATACGATGTACTATTCCAGGACGAATTACTCCATTGATTCCCGATAGGCTATCCTTACAATGATACATCAAGGCATTTACAAGAGTTCCACTATAGTTAGATGGTGCAGGGTGTACTACCATACCCTTAGGCTTATCCACTACCAATAGATATTCATCTTCATAGACAATATTCAATGGAATATTTTCAGCTACTACGTTTAAGATTTCAGGCTCTGGAACGTTCAATGTTATTACATCATTTAGCCTTAGTTTATAGTTCTTAGATATTACCTTACCATTAACCGATACTTCACCCTTATCCATTAAGTTTTGAATGGCAGAACGAGTCAACTCTAAACTTTCCAAGTTAGATAAAAACCTATCTATGCGATTACCAACATCTTCACTATTGATTATAAAAGTTTTAGTGTTCAATTTTGATTTTCCTCCATAGTAGTGTGCTTTTTATCGACAAATATGCAATTGGTTTTAGAATCTATAAAAAAAATATATATAGCCAATAGAATAACTCCAATCACTACACAAATATCTGCGAAGTTGAATATAGCAAAGTTGAATAGTTTTACTTCAATATAATCTACTACACGACCACCACGGAATATTCTGTCTATGCCATTACCAATACCACCACTGATTATTAAGATAAGGCACATAGTAAATAGCTTTGAAGTCTTACCATACTTAAATAGATAATATCCACACACCAACACCATTATGATGCTAACTGCTATCAGCATGATTCTTTGCCCCGAAAAAGAGCCAAACACTGCACCATCATTTTCAAGATAGGTTAAGTCTATAACTTTTATATTTCCCAACTTTATGAACTCTATGCTTTCCGCACCTTTAAGATTATCTATTATCCAAACTTTTATTAATTGGTCTACACCAGCAAGGAGTATTATACATACTAATGCAAGTATTATCATACTAAAGCCTCCGTTTTTTAAAATAGGGCGGAGAGAAAAGTTCTTCCGCCCATTTGGATTTATTCAACGTATATAACTACTTGTTCAAACTTTCAACTACACAAGCACATCTGCTACATAGCGTTGGGTGAATAGAGTTTTTTCCTACGGTGTTAGAGTACGACCAACAACGCTCACACTTTTCACCTTGAGCCTTTACAACCTCATAGGATACACTCTCAACGGAAACATCTTTTACGATAGTAACATCGGAAACGATAAGAACCATCTTAAGAGTTTCAGCAAGTTCAGTGTACTGCTTAACTAAATCATCGGAACTACAATGTACTATAATGTTAGCATCTAGTGGCTTACCAATAACTTTTTCAGTACGCTTTACTTCCAACTCTTTGTTAGCATCTTCTCTAATCTTAGCGATAAGTTCCCACTTAGATTTAAACTCATCAGAGAACGTCTTTCCAGATACTGTAGGCATATCGTTTAAGAATACACTTTCAGTATTATCACCATCGGCATGGTTAATGTATCCCCAAACTTCTTCGGCAGTAAATGAAATGATTGGTGCAAACAATCTAGTTAGACCACTCAAGATGGTATACATAACACTTTGAACGGCTCTTCTCGATTTAGAAGTAGCACCGTCACAATATAGTCTATCCTTAACTATATCCAAATAGAAGTTAGACATATCTACAGTACAGAACTTAATTATTGCACTCAAAACGATGTGAAAATCGAAATCTTCGTAACCCACATTAGCCTTTTCAATGAGTTCATCAAACTTCATGATAGCCCACTTATCAATCTCTTGATACTCTTCATAAGGAACAGTATCTGTATTAGGGTTAAAATCGGATAGGTTCTGTAATAGGAAACGGGCAGTGTTTCTAATCTTTCTATAGGATTCAGATAGTTGTTTTAAGATATCGTTAGAGATTCTAATATCTGAATGGTAATCTGAAGATGCTACCCAAAGCCTTAAGATATCAGCACCATACTTATCAGTAATCTCGCTAGGGTCTATACCGTTTCCTAAAGTCTTGTGCATAGCCATACCCTGACCATCTACTACCCAACCATGAGTACATACTGCCTTATATGGGGCAATACCTCTATACACTACGGAAGTCAACATTGAAGATTGAAACCAACCTCTATATTGGTCTGCACCCTCGAGATATAAATCAGCTGGTGCAGATAGTTCCTCATACTCATCTAGTACGGCGGTATGTGATACACCACTATCAAACCAAACGTCCATAATGTCGTACTCCTTAGTAAACTCAGAGCAACCACATTCGCACTTTACGGTATTTGGGATAAACTCAGATACTTCTCTAGTCCACCAAGCATCAGAGCCTTCTTTTCTAAATAGGTCGGAAATGGCTTTGATAGTTTCATCGGTAATGATAGGCTTTTGACAATCTTTACAGTAGATTACTGGAATTGGTACACCCCAAGTTCTTTGACGTGATATGCACCAGTCACTACGGTCTTGAACCATTCCCTTGATTCTATCTTCACCCCAAGATGGTATCCACTTAACACTTTCAATACACTTAATGGCTTCATCTTTAAATCCCTTAACGGAACAGAACCATTGCTCAGTAGCACGATATATTATTGGACTATGGCATCTCCAACAGTGTGGATATTGATGGACTATCTTTTCAACGGCTAATAGAGCATTTAATTCTTCCAACTTTTTAGCTATAGCCTTGTTAGCGGTATCAGTATCCATACCTTCAAACTCACCAGCCTCGGCAGTCTGTTTGCCGTTGGCATCTACGCATACTAAGATTCCTATGTCATCGTACTTTTTGCAGACTTCAAAGTCCTCAGTACCGTATCCTGGGGCAGTATGAACACAACCCGTACCACTTTCAAGAGTTACATGGTCACCAACTATTACTGGAGATAACCTATCATATAGTGGGTGTTTAGTCTTGATATGTTCTAAGTCAATACCTTTAAATAGATATTGACTTAAAATTTCATAGTCAGTGATTTTTGCACTTTCCATAGTAGCTTTTACAAGTTTAAGAGCCATTACATAGTATTCATTGCCAACCTTAACTAGAGTATACTCATATTCTGGACCTAAACAGATTGCTAAGTTACCAGGGATAGTCCAAGTAGTAGTAGTCCAAATTACAAAGTAGATGTTATTAATATCTATACCAGTATTAGCGAATATTCCATTATCATCTACAACGTTAAACTTAACGTATATAGAATAGCATGGGTCATTAGAGTATTCAATTTCAGCCTCAGCAAGAGCAGTTTGACAGTCTGGACACCAATATACAGGTTTTAAATCCTTATACATATATTTAGACATCTTACCAAAGACTTCAACTTGACGAGCCTCATACTCAGGACGTAGAGTCAGATAAGGTCTATCATACTTACCAATAGTTCCTAAACGTTTAAACTGTTGCATCTGATTATCAACGTGTTGTAGAGCGAAATCATGGCAATGTTTTCTTAACTCAATTGGTGAAATAGAGCCATCTGCAACGCCTGTAGTTTTCATAGACTTAATAGCTTTTAATTCTATAGGTAATCCATGAGTATCCCAACCTGGAACGTAAGGAGCTTTAAAACCACTCATATTCTTTTGTTTTATAATAAAATCCTTTAAGATTTTATTTAAAGCAGTTCCAAGGTGAATAGAACCATTAGCATAAGGTGGGCCATCGTGTAAGATGTATGAAGGTTTACCCTCATTTTTAGCCATCAACATATCATATAGTTTAATATCTTTCCATTTTTCAATGGTATCGGGTTCTCTTTTAGGCAAATTTCCACGCATAGGGAAGTCTGTCTTAGTGAGATTAAGTGTTGAATTATAATCTTGTGACATATCAAAAAATTCTCCCATCTAAATTTCAATCCACGCTCGGTAATTTAACGGAGTGCAGTATGCATACTTAGTATACATAGATTAACCTCATGTCAGCAAGGGATACCGATTTTTCTCCGCCCACCGCTGTCGTATTGTTTTTAATTAGATATTACTAGCAGATGTTTCATTAGCAACATCAGGAACGCTGTCATTGTCTGCTTCAATATCTTCGTTGTCCTCGTCATCATCTTCAATTTCTGGCATCGAGGAAATTAACTCAAGATGATTCTTATACATATCAAACAGTTCCTTTTTAAAGTCAGAAACTATCTTTTGAATCTTAGCAAGATTTTTTTCTTCCGTTTCAATATCTACACGTAAAGCGTTGACCTCATCTTCTGCCTCAGTAACGGCATCATTGATAATCTTTTCAGCTTGAATAGTAGCCTCAGAGATAATTTCATCGGACTTTCTTTTAGACTCAATAATGGTTCTATGACCAGCCTTTTTAGCGTCTAAAAGAGCCTCTTTGACTGCCTCTTCATCTTGACGATACTCTCTAACCTTGTCAGCTAATATCTGTAGTTTTTTATTAATTTCAGCATTCTCTCTTTCAAGTTGACCAAATTCAGCAGAAACTCTGTTCAAATAGTCATCTACATCTTCCTGCTTGTAGCCAAAAGATACCTTTTCAAACTTTTGAGTACTAATATCTTTAGAGTTCATAGAAAAACCACCTCATTATAAATATTTTTTGATTAAAATATGTAATCTATTCTTCTTAGTAGGTTTAGATATCTCAGCTATAACATACTTACCATAGCCTTTTATAGTAAGAATATCGTTAAGCTTTAATAGAGTATCGGTAGAACTTTCCTCTAAGTAGTTTACACATACTATTCCAGACTTAACTATCTGAACAGCCTTAGCACGACTAACGCTTAAGGCTAAACCTACCATACAATCCAAACGCATAGACGCTACTGTGCCTGATATATCTTTAAAAGATTGTTCTAAGCTTAACGTAACTCTCTCAACTAGATGGGTCTTAACACCTAACCTACCAACTTGAGAAATTTCAGCCATAATAACGTCTGCAACATTGGAACTAATAACCACTTGAGCCTTACCGTTACCTACTATTATATCACCAATAGAATTCCTTTTAAGCCTTAAAGCCATAATAGAGCCTAAAAAATCTCTGTGAGTTGGCTTAGAAAAAGTAGTATTATAAGAAAACTCAACTACCTTTAATGGGAAATCTTGTACACCTATGTCTAAATAAGAACTATATACACATAGAATCTTTCTTTCAGCAAGCTCATAGCCTCCCCAAAACGTATATTCAACTTGTGGGTAGACTTTCTTAATAGACCTAATATATACCTCCGTTCGAGCCACCTCTGAAACGTCCAAAAAGGAAGTATACTTCAAAGATACGTTTCTATCGGCAAATAGAAACATATCTTCAAGCTTATTGATAAAAAAATTACTATCGTTCAACATAACGATATCTATATTATAACGCCACTATTTTCAAGTTCGCCAACCAAATCATCGCCAACGAAACCAACGCCACATGGAGTTATAATATAAGTAAGATTAGCAACTGGTTTTATATTTCCACCTTTAGCATAAGCCACACCAGCTAAAAAGTCGATAATTCTTCTTTTATTATCTGGTTTAGCATTTTCAAGGTTTAAAACCACGGTTTTCTGTTTCATTAAATGGTCAGCTATCTGTTTAGTATCAGTAAACACTTCTGGCTTTACCAATACAACCTCTAAACGAGCATTAACGTTGATATAGTTTCTGCCATCATTCCTTGTATTTGAACTGCTATAGTTAGATGATGTATTGTTACTATCATTATAACCATTACTACTATAACTTGAACCATCATTATTATTAGTTGCATAGCTACTACCAGATGTACTTTCAGTGTTAGTATCACTGCTAGAAGATTGATTGTCTTTAGTACCTTTATGTTCAGTATAATCTTCGTCATCATCGAAGTCTTGATTGCCATTACTAACCAAAAACCAATCTTTAAACTTGTCCACAAGACTCATAATTGTAATACTGCTACTCAAGGCATGGAAAAGTATCCATGCGAGAAAATCCCTATTTATGAGTATTTCTCAAGTAGTTTTTCCTTTCTAAAAATTTTTATAGTTTATAAATTTATTTTATGCCAATGTTCATAGGCACAACATACATTTAATATATATTCCACTATGAGATTATGAGTACACCCTTGCACCAAAGAGTGCAGTACCTATTCTAACCAAATTAGAGCCATACTTAATAGCTTGCATATAGTCGTTAGAAGTTCCCATAGATAAAATAGTCATACTTATATTATGTATTTTTTCTTGAGAAATGTCAATATACAAATCCTGCATTTTAGCTAAAAATTTTTCACCACTATTGGCAGGAGGTAAAGTCATCAAACCTTTTACCCTAATGTTTTCCAAATTTGACACTTCAAGCAAGAAATCCTTTAAAAGTTCAGGTTTAATTCCTGCTTTAGATTCCTCACCAGCAATATTTACCTCTACCAAAACGTTTTGAATCTTAGAGTTTTTAAAAGCCAACCTATCTATCTCTTGAGCAAGTTTAAGACTGTCGACTGAATGTATTAAACTCATATCGTTTATTATGTACTTAACCTTATTGGTCTGTAGACGACCTATAAAGTCTATCTCAGCAGATTTATAGTATATATCTTTTTTACTAAGATACTCTTGCACACGATTCTCACCCAACAAATCTATTCCCAAATTTATTGCATGATTAACAGCTTCAGGTTGAACGGTCTTAGTAACCGCCATTATTCTAACAACATCATCGGACTTTCTATACTTAGCAATAGAACTATCTACATTTTCACGAATACGTTTAAAATTTTCATCTATATAGTTAAAGTTAGTAATCAAAGATTATCCCACACTTTCCAAAATAATATCATCATAAATAGCAAGATATTCGTTACTAGCAACTACCTTAGATATAACATAATCATCTGCACGGTAGATTACATCAATCTTTTTGAACTTAACTTGCTCTCCAACCTTAATATAAACTCCTTCATAACTGGTAGTAGATGTAACCCCGTCCTCATCAGTTTCCTCAATATCTTTAAAACGTAGAGCAGACTTTGGAACTTTAATTCCCTCATAGTTCTGTACAGACATCTCAACGGTTTCTACCCTATGTTGAACTACTTCTTCAGTCATATCGTTACAGATAACGTATACTATACTTTCGTTAGGATTATCAGTGCTTTTAATCTCTGTAATCTCTCCCTTAATATCGACGGAACTAGATTCCAAACTAAGGTTTACCACATCACCAACATTAAATATCTGTGCTTGATTGTCAATAACACCGACCATATACCATTTGTAATCATCAATAAGTTTGCCAATTACGTTAGTAGTATCCAAGTCATCAGTTTCGTCTTCAATCTTTTCTATGTCCTCAACTGATAGGTCATACATCATGCTAGTAGATAGAGTATCCTCATAGCCGTCAATATAACTAACAAAGTAGGCAGTTCGGTCTACCCAGATGGTACTTATAGGGTCAGACATTTGGCTTTCAAGAGTATCTATCTGAGATTGAAGTTCATCAATTCTACTTTGAAAACTACTTTCGGGGTCTGTAACTATCTGCATGGTACTCAATTGCACCAAGAGTTCACTCTTAGCAGTTGCAACCTTTTCCATATTGCCAAGTTCTTTATTGTAAGTAATACTCAGATACTTTTCTTGAATTAATGAGGTTAAATACGATGGTTGAGCAACCTCTGTAGTACCTGGATTTTCAATCTTAGTAAGAATATCCAACTCACTTTGAAGTTTTTCAATATCTTGTTTAGCCTCAATACTTTCTTCGTCATTGTATATGTAAGCTACAGCAGAGTTCTTACTGACCTTTCCACCATCTGGGATAACATATCCTACAACACCACCGCCGTCGAAAGTTAAAACCTCTTCATCTCTGATGTAGACGCCGTTAAAGGTCACCTTATTAGATGTAGTATAGGCTATTGCCGTTTCGGTATCGTACTGATTAGCCAAACTATGATATGCAATGTTTATTACAGTAGTCAACAAAAACAGAATCAATATTACTATCAACACTTTAGAAGTAGTACTATTCATCATAATAACAAACTACACATTCTTTTCATTAGTATCTAAAACAGATATAGGCTTAGCTGGAACTATAGTAGATATAGCGTGTTTATATACCATTTGTTGTTTGCCTTCACAATCTAGTATTACTATGTAGCTATCGAACCCCTTAACTATACCTTTAAATTGATATCCACTAACTAAGAATATAGTTATAGAAATCTTTTCCTTTCTAGCTTGGTTTAAGAAGATATCTTGTAAGTTCATAGACTTATTCATAAAAAACACTCCGTCCTTTAAATTAAAATTAAATAAAATAATACAATATAGCACAAAACCTTATGGATACATATTCCATTTCCAATAAGGTATATATACTCATACCTATTATATCACAAAAAATTTTGTTTGGCTATAACTTTTTCACAAAAATCAGTAAATTTATGAATGGTATCAAAATTGTCTGCCATAATCCAGTTAATTCTGTTATCTTTTCTAAACCAAGTCAATTGACGCTTTGCATAGTGACGAGTTTCTTGCTTTATGATGTCTAAACATTCAGTTAAAGTAGCTTTATTTTCAAAGTATGGAACTAATTCCTTATAGCCTATGGCTTGATTGGACGTTTTCATATCCCCTTGATTATACACGTTAAGACACTCTTCTATCAAACCATTTTGAACCATAGTATCTACACGTTTGTTAATTCTATCGTATAGTATAGACCTATCTTCAAAGTTGATTCCAAAAGGAAGCCACCTATATGGAGTTTCTATTGAACGGCTTTCTACTTTTAATTCAGTCATAGTTTTTCCAGTAAGTTCGTATACTTCTAAGGCTCTAATAATTCTTCCCATATTATTTTCATGTAGAGTCTTAGCGGTTTGAACGTCTATATCATAGAGCTTGTTTAGTAAGTATGCTTTGCCGTAAGTCTGTGCCTCTAGTTGGAGTCTATCTCTAATGTCTTGATTAGTTTCAATCTCTACAAATTGAATGTTATCCATCATAGATGTAATATATAGACCCGTACCACCTACTACTATAGGTAATCTTCCACGACTATGTATATCATCAAACTTTTGATACGCTAACTTAACATATTCAGCGACGGAAAAGTTTTGATTCCTACCTAGGAAACCTATTAAGTGGTGAGGTATTCCGTCCATTTCATCTATAGTAGGTTTAGCAGTAGCAATATCTAAGCCTTTGTAAATTTGCATAGAATCTGCTGATACTACTTCACCATTGTATAGCTTAGCTAAAGCTATCCCTAAAGCAGTCTTTCCCGATGCTGTAGGCCCTGCCACTACTAATATTGGGGGCTTATTATTCATAGTTAAAGAAATCACTCTCCTTGATGCAATATTTAATGTATTACAAGATTCTTTTAAACTGTTTTTCCAAATCGGTTTTACTCATAATGAACATCACTGGACGACCATGTGGACAGTGTCTAATATTATCATTAGAGATAATCTGCTTAGCAAGTGCTAACATCTCCTCATTAGATGTTTTATCATTAGAACGTATTGCCGACTTACAAGCAAAAGAATGTATAATATCATCGACTAGGTAGGTTTGAGGATTTTTCTTGTGATGTATAATGTTATCAGCAATCTCAACCACTGAGTTTTCAACGTAGTCCAACGATAAAATTTCAGGTATAGATATTACAGATACGTAAGGTTTTTTAAAGAATTCAAATTGAAAACCAAGTGATGCAGTAATAGGTTTATTATCTTCCAATGCTACTATCTGTTCATCGGATAGTAATACATCTATAGGTTCAAGTAAGATTTGTCTATCTGTATACGCACTCTGCGACTTTAACTTTTCATAGATAATTCTTTCATGTCCAGCGTGTTTATCTATTATAACTATATCACCATTGTATTCAACCATTATGTAATTTTTAAATGCCTCACCTATTAATTTAACGTCTACCTCTTTAGGTTTATTGTAGAAACTAGGTCTAGTTACTACACCAATATTATTAACATTATCTTTAGGCTTATTTTTAGATTTAGTAGCCTTAACCTCAACAGATTCTATAACCTTGTTCTGTTCAAGCGAAGTATCTTTTGGAATAACATTAATGTTTTTAACTTCAGATTCAGCATTTTCAGTAAAGTTCACCGTCTGACTTAAAACATCTTGATTGAATATAAAGTCAGTAGAAGTATCCTCTACATCACCGATAAATTGAAAGTCATCGCTTTTAGTATCATCATCAGCGTTGAATATAAAAGGATTCTTCTCTTCATTGTCGTTAATAACCTCTTCTTTAGTAGGTAGATTCATATCTGGAAAGTTAGGTTGAATATAAGTTTCTTGCTTTACTGCCTTTTCAGTCACGCTGATTTTAGAGTTTTTAGTCTTATCAAAATCGAAATTATACATCAACCCCGATTTCATTAGAGCATTCTTAACTGAAAAGAATACTGCATTAAACACCTCATTTTCGTTAGAAAATCTAACTTCTGCTTTAGTTGGGTGTATATTTACGTCCATACTTTCGGGTGGTAGGGTCAACTTTAAAATACATACTGGGAACTTTCCCGTCATGAGTAAAGAACTATATGCCTCTTCTATTGCCGTAGATAGTATATCTGATTTGACTGCCCTACCATTTACAAAGAATATCTGATATTGCCTATTAGATTTCGCAAATAAAGGTTTTACAGTATACCCATTAACCGATACCTTTCCCTCTACATAGTCTACTGGGATTAAATCTTTAGCAAAAGTCTTGCCATATATAGAGTATACTGCCGAAAATTGGTCATTGTCGCCATATGTATAGAACTCTGTTCTACTCTCACGAATGAACGTAAAAAGAATGTTTGGGTGTGATACTGCTAACTTTTTCATAATCGTAGATATCGCATTGCCCTCTACAACATCACGTTTTAAAAACTTTGCTCGTACTGGAACGTTATAGAATAAATCTCTAACCGTGATAACAGTACCATTATGACAACCTGCTTTTTCATTTAAAGTTTCCTCGCTACCCTCTATCTTGTAATGAGTTCCTAAAGGTTCATCTTTAGTTTTAGTAAAGACTTCTACCCTAGATACTGCTGATACCGATGCTAACGAAAACCTAGTGTTATAATTCTATCCAAATCTTCTTTAGTTGATATCTTACTAGTTGCAAACCTAATAAATGCCTTTGGAACGTCCTCATGAGATATTCCAGAACCATCATCACTAATGCGTATATAAGATTTTCCACCATTCTTAATCTCAACAGTAATTCTTTTAGCGTTGGCATCGATAGAATTTTCTACTAGTTCTTTAATTACAGATACTGGTCTTTCAACCACTTCACCCGCAGATATTAACTCTGCAACCTGCTTAGATAGTATATTAATCACTTTAGATTTGCAACCCCTTTCTAATTAATTAGCCATTAATAGATAACAACTATATCTACTTTTTAATTTAACTTTCCATTTTGTGTAAGATAATTTTTGCTCTATCTATGACGGTTTGAGGAAGTCCTGCAAGTTTACCAACTTCAATGCCGTAACTATCATCAGCACCACCACGGATAATCTTTCTTAAAAACTTGATGGTATCACCTTGTTTTTGTACAGCAACACTAAAATTTTTCACACCCTCAAGAGTATCTTCAAGCTCAATCAATTCATGATAGTGTGTAGCAAATAGTGTCTTACAACCAATATTTAAAGATATGTATTCTGCTACCGATTGTGCTATTGAAATACCATCAAAAGTAGAAGTACCTCTACCGACTTCATCTAATATTATTAAACTGTTTTTAGTAGCATACTTCAAGATATCTGCAACCTCGCTCATTTCTACCATAAAAGTAGATTGACCCGCCGATAAATCATCGGAAGCACCTACCCTAGTAAAGATTCTATCTACAATGGATATACTCGCAGATGTACATGGTACAAAGCTTCCAATTTGAGCCATTAAAGTAATTAAGGCAGTCTGTCGCATAAAGGTAGATTTTCCAGCCATATTTGGCCCAGTGACTATAGCCATTCTGCAATCAGAAGTATTTATGAAAGTATCATTTGGAACAAAGACATCATCTTGAATAGTAAGTTCTACTACAGGGTGGCGACCGTCCTTAATATTGATAGTCCCATCTGTAGTTATATTAGGTCGGCAATAGTTATTCTTAAGCGATACCTCAGCGAACGAGCATAGCATATCTAGTAAAGCGATTGCTGAAGATGTCTTTTGACTCTCAATTAATTGTTTAGCTACTTCATTTCTAACGTTAGTAAATATTTCACTTTCCAACGCTAAAGACCTATCTTCAGCAGATAGTATAGTATTCTCAAGAGTCTTTAAATCTTCTGTGATATATCTTTCAGCATTAGTTAAGGTCTGTTTTCTAATATAATCATCTGGAACTAGATTATAGTTAGACTTAGTAATCTCAATAAAATATCCAAAGACCTTATTGTAGCCTATCTTCAAATTTTTGATACCAGTTCTTTCACGTTCTTTGTATTCAGTTTCCTTAACTATATCTTTACCATTATTTAAGATATTTTTAAGTTCATCGAGTTGAGAGTTAAAACCCTCTTTAATGAATCCACCATCTTTAATTGAAATAGGTGGCTCATTAACTATTGCACTCTCAATCAAGTTAGATATTTCCTCTAGTGTAGATATGTCAGAATATATTTGAGCCAACAAGGTAGAGTGTTCATATATCTTAGACAACTGTTCTTTAATTAAAGGCATCTGTAGAGCCGTAGTAGATAAGGCTTTTAAATCTCTAGGAGTAGCATTTTTATAAACAACCTTACCCATCAACCTTTCAATATCACAAATACTAGATAGTATATCTTTGATTTCCATTAAAACCAAAGATTTCTTAGTTAAAATCTCTACAGCATCGAGTCTATTGTTAATATCTTCTTTTTGTATTAAAGGTCTTTCAACTGTAGACTTTAACAATCTTCTACCCATAGCGGTTTCAGTCTTATCTAGCACCCAAACCAACGAGCCTTTTCTGTCTTTACTTCTAATAGTTTCTGTCAATTCAAGGTTACGTCTAGCATTGTAATCCAACTCCATAAAATCAGAATTGATTAAAACCTCAACATCGACGAATCTTCCCATTAAAGATTTTTGAGTATCGGCAATATAGTTAAACATTCCACAAAGAGCGTACTCTTTTAAGGTTGGATTCAAAAAGTTTAAGTTTTCAATCTCACCACTAAACTGTGAACGTACTTCCTTATACCTCAACTTTGGATTGAAACAAGATTGCACTCTAAAGGTCAAGATAGCCTTAGTTCTAAGCTTAATAAAGTCGGTAACAGATTTCAGCTTTAAAAAATCGTTATGGCAAACTATCTCAGCAGGATTATATTGCGATATTAGATTTATAACTTCATCTTGATAGTTCTTTCCAAATACTTCAGTAACTAACACTTTACCCGTTGAGATATCTGTAAAACATAGACCACACCTTTTAGTATCCAAATCGACATAGGTTGAACATATGTAGTTGTTAGAGCTTTCATCAAGCATGGTAGTTTCTGTTAGTGTTCCAGGAGTGATAATTTTAATAACATCACGTTCTACTAAACCCTTAGATAATGCAGGGTCAGTTAGCTGTTCACAGATAGCTACCTTATAGCCCAAATCCACTAACTTTTTAATATATATATCACTACTATGATACGGTATGCCACACATTTCGGCACGTTTTTCAAGACCACAATCCTTACCAGTTAGAGTTAATTCTAACGCTTTAGATATCTCTAAAGCGTCATCAAAGAACATTTCGTAAAAGTCACCTAATCTAAAGAAAAGAATATAATCTTGATACTTTTCCTTTATATTTAGATACTGTCTCATCATAGGGGATAACTTTTTGTTATCTTTTAATGAAAAATCCATTATAGTATACCACCTTATTAAGAACAACCGCCACAAGTGGAACAGCTTCCACTACAAGATTGTGTAGTTGGACAAGTTTCAGGGTCTTCACCGTTAGCACTAGCAGTGATAATCATGTTGATGGCACTCATAACGGCATTCATAATATCTTGAGCCTCATTGAAAGTAGACATATTTTCGTTAGCTAAAATCTTAGAGTATACATCTTTAATCTTTTGGTCTAGCTCTTGAAGTTTGTCGCCGTCCTTGTCATCTTTCGACATTTCAGTATTTAATTGGACTCTGCTCATATTGAACTCTTGAATTAGTTGTTGTAGAGCCTCATCATTGTCAGCGTTTTCTTTGGCAATATTATAGTTAATATATCTTTCATCTTCTTGTAGAGCCTTGCCTAAATCTCTAGCCATTCTTTCAATCTTATCCATTTAAAAAACTCCTTTAATTAAATTTTTTTATATTTATATAAAATTAATATGAAACATATTAATCTTCTACCTAACTCTAATTTGATTTTAATATTAGATTAATTCACCAAATACAGACCAATTCCTTGATTGAGTAATCTTAACGTTTACGAACTTTCCAATTAAAGAACTATCGCCAATAAATTCAACTATGATGTATTCAGAACTTTTGCCTGTTAAGACTCCTTTAGTTTTGCTTTTGCCACTGACTAGAACTCTCATAGTACGACCAATAAAACGCTTATAAGATTTATCAGTGATATCACGTTGAACGGCAAGGAACTCTCTCATACGTCTGCCTTTAGTTTCATCGGATACCTTATCATCTATAAGACTTGCTTTAGTTCCAGAACGTTTAGAGTATATAAACGAATAGATATTATCATACTTAACACGCTTAATTAAATCTACAGTGGATTGAAAATCTGCATCGGTTTCGTTAGGAAATCCTATAATGATATCTGTAGTAAAAGAGAAATCCTCACATTTAGAACGAGCGTAATCTATAATTTCAAGATACTTTTCTATAGTATAGCGTCTGTTCATAGCTTGTAATATAGAGTTACTTCCGCACTGTACTGGTAAATGAAGATGTTTACCAACCTTATCACATTCAAATATGGTATCTATTAGTTCTGGAGTAGCATCTTTAGGGTGAGATGACATAAATCTTATTATAAAATCGCCCTCAATAGCATTGATACTTCTAAGCAACTCAGGAAAAGATATCTCATCTTCTAAATCGTTACCGTATGAGTTTACGTTTTGACCTAGTAACATAATCTCTTTGTAGCCATTATATACCAATTGAGTAACTTCATTAATGATAGTCTTTGATTTCCTTGAACGTTCACGACCTCGAACATATGGAACTATACAGTAAGTACAAAAGTTATTACAACCATACATAATAGGTACAGATGCAAATATCTTACTATCACGAACTTGATTAAAACTTTCATCAATGATATCACCATATTCAGTAATATCGAAGGCGTGTTTTTGACCATTTAATACATTTAGGAGTAACTTAGGGAACTTATCCATAGCAGATGTACCAAATACTATATCTACATATGGATAACTTTTCTTAACCTTATCGCAGATATGCTTTTCTTGAGCCATACAGCCACTAATACCAACTATCAAATTTGGATTGGTTCTTTTAAATCTTTTTATTGCTCCTATCTGACCGAATACTCTATCTTCAGCATTTTCACGCACTGCACAAGTATTAAAGATAATAATATCGGCATTATCTGGAATATCTGTTAAGCCGTAACCCATTTGAGCCAATAGACCTTTAATCTTTTCGCCCTCTGAGAAATTTAACTGACAACCAAAAGTTTGCACATATGCCATAGATTGTTTATCTTTGGAAGTTATAATATCTTTAACTTTTTGAATGTACTCTTGCATTTAAAATGAAATCCTTTCTAATATGATACTATATCATTATACCATATCTAAAACGATTTTACAACTTCTTTTTGAGATAACTTTTAAAAAAAATCTCTTGACAAAAAAGAGCATATAGAGTATAATATGAAATTGAAACTCAATTTCAATTTTAATTAGGAGGTCTTATCTTGGATAGTAAGGATAAAGAAAGTAAAGGTTATAAGACTAAACAACGTGAAACCATCTTAAAGTTTCTGCAAGAAAACTCCAATGCACATATTAATGCTGATGAACTTGCAGAACATCTAAAGAGTAATGGCAATCCAGTAGGAAAGTCTACAATATATAGATATCTTGATAGACTATGTACTGAAAATGTAGTTAGAAAGTTTATCACCCCCGATGGTAAAGGTTCATGTTTTCAAATAATACAGAATGAATGTCATTACCACTATCACTTTAAGTGTTTAGTGTGTGGAAAACTATTTCATATAAAATGTGATAGCTTAGATAACGTATCCACGCACATTCAAAGTGAACACGGCTTTAAAATAGATTTATCGCAAACTATAATATATGGCTACTGTGCAGAGTGTTCTGCTAATACTTAGGAGGCTTACTTTATGATGGAAAACAAAAAATATCTAAAATTAGGAACGTGTTTTATAGTAATCACGTTAATGATTCTAAATCTAATGCCCGTTACAACCTATGCAGATGACACTAAGATATCTATAACTACTACGCTATTTCCACAATACGATTTCGCTAAAGCTATCGCTGGTGATAAGGCAGACGTTACTATGATACTTCCATTAGGTTCGGAAAGCCATAACTATGAGCCATCACCTAGTGATATAATTGCTATAGATAGTTCTGATATGTTCATATATACTGGTGACTACATGGAAGGTTGGGTATCTGACATAGTGGGAAACCTTAGCGATACTATGGTAGTAGATGTATCTAAGAATATAACCTTGGTAAAAGAAGAAGACGAACATGACCATGACCATGATGATGACGACGACGATGACCACGAAGAAGAACATCATCATGAGTATGACCCTCACATTTGGACTAGCCCCATAAATGCTATGACCATAGTAGATAACATTACTGATGCCCTTTGTGAATTGGATAGTTCTAATGCTGAATATTACCAATCCAACGCTGAAGAGTATAAACATCAGTTGGAACACCTTGATGAAGAGTTTAGAGAAACTGTGGAAAATGGCAATACTAACAAGATATTCTTTGGTGGAAAGTTTGCACTATACTATCTTACTAGTGAGTATGGTTTAGAGTATACATCGGCTTATGATAGCTGTTCTGATGAAACTGAACCATCGGCTAAAGCCGTTGCAGATATTATATCGCAGATGAAAGAACAGAACATACCTGTAATATTCTATGAGGAATTGACTAATCCTAAGGTCGCAAATACCATTGCAGAAGAAACTGGAGCTACTCCACTACTGTTTCATTCCTGCCATAATGTATCGGTTGAAGAGTTTAATAATGGTGTTACATACCTGTCATTAATGGAACAGAACGTACAAAACTTAAAAGTAGCATTAAGTGTCACTACTAGTGATACTACAACCTCTAGTAACCAAGATACATCTTTTATTGGAATAGTTAAGACCTTAATATCGTATCCGTTTATGCGACAAGCCTTAATAGTAGGCCCATTGGTATCGTTATGTGCTTCATTGTTAGGAGTATCTTTAGTATTGAAACGTTACTCCATGATAGGTGATGGACTATCCCATGTAGGCTTTGGAACGTTATCGTTAGCTATGGCTTTAAACTTAGCACCGTTAAAGGTATCAATACCTATAGTGGTAGTATCGGCATTTTTACTGCTTAAGTTGAGTCAAAATAGCAAGATTAAAGGCGATTCTGCTATTGCTATAATCTCATCTAGTGCGTTAGCTATTGGAGTTACCATAACCTCTCTAACCTCAGGACTATCTACCGATATTAACAACTATATGTTTGGAAGTATACTATCACTAAGTAAGAGCGATGTATATCTAAGCGTAGCACTATCCATACTAGTTGTAATACTATTCGTTCTATTCTATCACAAGATTTTCGCCGTAACTTTCGACGAGGATTTCTCTAAGGCCACTGGAATACACTCCGACTTCTACAACTTCTTGATAGCTTTTCTAACTGCAATAACCATAGTAGTAGGCATGAGATTGATGGGTTCTCTACTAATATCTAGTTTGATAATATTCCCTGCACTATCCTCTATGAGAATCTTTAATAGTTTTAAATCCGTAATAATATCCTCTGCAGTGATATCAATAGTATGTTTCTTAGTAGGAATCTTTGGCTCATACGTTTGGGGAACTCCTACAGGAGCTAGTATAGTAATAGTGAATCTGTTAGTATTCTTAACATTTCTATGTATTGGAAAAGTTACTAAACGTTCATAAGTATTAAAATGATAAGGAACGCTATTCCAGCGTTCCTTACTTAATATATCTCTTGTTCTAAGTTCTTAAAGTACTCAGTATCGAAAAACTTTGTAATGGTTATATCTAAGCCATCACAGAGTTTTTTTATTGTGACTATTCCAACATTCTTAGATTTATTATTTACTATATAGTTTACTGTTGATTGTGTAACTGCTGACATGGTACATAGCTTATTAATTGTTATGTTTCGTTCTTGACATAGTTCTATTATCCTATCAGATACTGCTGTTGAGATTCCCATTGATACCACTTCCTTAAATGTTATACTAAGAAAATGATATCATTTTTTGTAGAAAAATGTTGTCGATATATCGTTATCATTTTTACTTTATGTATGATACAATATAATTGTTGAATATATTGTCATAAAAATTGGACAGAAAGGAGGGTGTTTCTATGATAGGCAGATTTTTAGATAAGATATTTAGTGGAGAAAGCATAAAAGCAATGGCTAGTGCACTTTTTTGTACTCCCATAATTATTGGTATTATTGTGGGAATAATAATGGATAACGGAATTTTACCTATAATTATTTTTGCAATATGTGGTTTTATAATTGGAATAACAGCAGCATTTTTTTGGCATGTTCTCGGTCAAATACTTGATTACTTAGCTAAGATAAGTGATTATCTTAATGTACTTAGAGATAAACTTGCTTATTTTTCTTATACTAATACAAAAACTCTATTCGAAGATGTTTCCAGTACAAAAAATGATGTTCATACAATGATTAGCAAAATTAAATAGAATTAAAAAAATCCCCCTAGATTTAAAAAATCTAAGGGGATAATTATTATCTATTAATTATAAATTATTACTTATTAACGATAGCTCCAGTAGAGCCGCTAGAAACTAGTTGAGCGTATCTCTTTAGATAACCGCTTAACTCTTTAGTTTTAGGGACGAAATCTTTCATTCTACGGTCTATCTCCTCTTGAGGGACTTCAAGAGTGATAGTATTGTTAGGAATATCTATGCTGATAACGTCGCCATCTTGCACGATACCAATAACTCCACCACTAGCAGCTTCTGGAGAAACGTGTCCAATACAAGCTCCACGAGTAGCACCACTAAACCTACCATCTGTAATTAATGCTACAGAACTACCCAATCCCATGCCCATAATTGCCGAGGTTGGATTTAACATTTCACGCATACCAGGGCCACCCTTAGGGCCTTCATATCGTATAACTACTACATTACCTGCCTTAATCTCTCCGCCATTGATAGCCTTTTGAGCATCTTCCTCACAATCGTAAACCTTTGCAGTGCCTTTAAATACTAACATTTCTGGAGCAACAGCAGAACGTTTAACTACGCATCTATCGGGGGCAAGGTTTCCTCTTAGCACGGCAATACCGCCCGTTTGACTATATGGATTTTCAATAGGTCTAATAACTTCAGGATTGGTATTTATACAACCCTCAATATTTTCACCTACGGTCTTACCAGTGCAAGTCATAACATCAAGATTTAGTAAATCTTTCTTAGCGAGTTCATTCATAACTGCATATACGCCACCTGCCTCGTTGAGTTCTTCAATGTAGGTTCTACCTGCAGGTGCTAAATGGCATAAATTTGGAGTTTTAGAACTGATATCGTTAGCTATATCAAGGTTAATATCAATTCCACATTCATGAGCAATTGCTGGTAGATGTAACATACTATTAGTAGAGCAACCTAAAGCCATATCTACAGTTAAAGCGTTCATAAAAGCTTTTTCAGTCATAATATCTCTAGGGCGAATATCTTTCTTTATTAACTCCATAACTTGCATACCAGCGTGTTTAGCAAGTTCAATCCTTTCAGAGTATACAGCAGGAATAGTTCCATTACCTTTTAATCCCATACCTAGAACTTCCGTTAAGCAGTTCATAGAGTTAGCCGTATACATTCCAGAACATGAGCCACAAGTTGGACAAGTCTTTCTTTCATACTCTTCTAACTTTTCAAGAGTAATCTTACCCGCATTATATTCACCAACAGCTTCAGAGATACTAGAGAAACTAGTCTTGTGACCATCAACATGACCTGCTAACATAGGGCCACCACTCACGAATATAGTAGGGATATTTAATCTAGCGGCAGCCATTAATAGACCTGGAACGTTCTTATCGCAGTTGGGAATCATAACCAGAGCATCGAAACCATGAGCAAGGGTCATAGCTTCGGTGCTGTCAGCGATTAAATCACGTGTAACTAGAGAGTACTTCATACCCTTATGACCCATAGCTATGCCATCACATACTGCTATTGCAGGGAACACTCTAGGAGTACCTCCAGCCATAGCTACACCTAATTTTACAGCCTCAACTATTTTATCTATATTCATATGTCCTGGTACAATTTCATTATATGAACTTACTATACCCACTATTGGACGTGAAATTTCCTCATTAGTCATGCCCAACGCATGATATAATGCCCTATGTGGAGCATTATTAGTGCCATTTTTTAGATTATCACTAACCATTTAAAACAAATCCTTTCTAAAATATATATGTTTATAGTATATCAAACGCTCATAATCAATATATGAGCGTTTCAATATATTAACTGTTATATAATATGCATAAATTGTAATTAACCATTAGCACGTCCAAGGAACGCTGCTCCTATGATACCCGCATCATTGCCAAGCTTAGCTATAACTACATCTGTGTTCTTAGGTGAATTTTTAGTATAGACTTCCTTAGCTATCAACTCCTTAACAGGATTTAATAGAGCATCGCCCTCATTACAAACTCCACCACCGATACATAATACTTCTGGTTGAAAGATATTTATAACGTTAGTTAAACCACTAGCTAGATATTTAGTAAACTTATCCACAACTTCAGTAGCAGATTTATCACCCATACGCATAGCATCGTAAGAGATTCTAGCAGATACCTTATTGTTTCTTTCACGAACCAAATCCCACATAGAACTCTTTTTATCCTTTTCCATAGCTTCTTTAGTCATTCGAATTAATCCAGTAGCAGATGAATAAGCCTCAAAGCAACCTTTTCTACCACAAGAACACTGAACGCCATCTACTTCAATAACCATATGACCTAATTCAGCACCTGCGAAATTGAAACCTGTTAGAATCTTACCATCTGTAACTACTCCACCACCTACACCAGTACCAAGTGTGATACATACTAGACTACTATGACCTTTTCCAGCACCTGCAACGTACTCACCATAAGCAGCGGCATTAGCATCGTTTTCCACATACACTGGCTTATTTATATGTTCTTGAATATACTTAACCATAGGAGTATTATCAAAACCTAGATTACAGGAATATTCAATGATACCTTCCTTACTGTTAGCTATACCAGGAGTACCTATACCAATCCATTCAACATCATCTACGGTTAGATTAGCCTCTTGAATAGCTTGTAAGGCTACCTTAGCCATATCGTCAGCGATTTCTTTTTCTGGTCTAGGACGATTAGTCTTAACACTTGCCTTGTTAATAATGTTATAGTTTTCATCTACGACACCTGCAACTATGTTAGTACCGCCTAAATCTATACCCACATAATATTTCATAAGTTCTCGACCCACTTTCTGATTTTTTTATTAGTATAATTTTATCATAGAATAGTCCAAAAGTCAACAATTAGATTGAATATGTTTTTTATCTTTCATAATGATATTAAGCATTAATCTAATCTTCTTATATAGTTTACATTAATATTTAATCTACTTAACCACTGCTCTATGATATACTTTCTTACCCTTTTTAATGATAATTCCATCACCTATGGATATTTGAGCCTTAGGGTCAGTAATCTTAACATCATCTATAGCGATACCATTTTGAGTTACTAAACGTCTAGCTTCACTCATAGATGGTGCTAATTTAGTCTTGACTAATAATGCAAGTATTCCAATAGTGCCATCGGTTAAATCATTAAAAGATAGTTCAGTAGTAGGCATATTCTCATCTATTCCCTTGCCACCAAAAAGATTCTTTGCAACATCTAAAGACTTTTTAGCCTCTTCTTCGCCATGAACCATCTTAGTAACTTCAAAAGCTAAGATTTCTTTAGCCTTGTTTAAATCTGCACCAGTCATAGTTTTTTCCATTTCTTCTATTTCCTCAATAGGAATAAAAGTTAGTAACTTCAAGCAGTTGATAACATCATCATCGGATACGTTTCTCCAATATTGAAAGAAATCATTAACGGAACATTTTTCCTTGTCTAGCCATAAAGCACCTTTTTCAGTCTTGCCCATCTTTTTGCCCTCTTTGGTAGTTAATAGAGTAAATGTCATAGCATAGGCAGGTTTTTCCTCAACACGGCGAATCAAATCCACACCACCGAGCATATTGCTCCATTGGTCATTACCTCCAAGTTCTAGTTTAACTCCATGATTCTTATATAAGTGTAAGAAATCGTAACTTTGCATAAGCATATAGTTGAACTCTAAGAAAGATAGTCCGTTACCCTCTAAACGTGACTTAAAACACTCAGCAGTAAGCATCTGATTTACAGAGAACTTACTACCAATATCTCTTAAAAACTTGATATAGTTCATATCTAAGAACCAATCGCCATTGCGTAAGATTTCAGCCTTACCATCGGAGAAATCAACGAACCTTTCCATCTGTCTTTTAAAGCATTCAGCGTTGTGATTAATCTCATCTACTGTAAGCATCTTACGCATATCAGTTTTACCCGTAGGGTCACCAATCATGGTAGTAGCAGTTCCTAAAAGAGCTATAGGCTTGTGACCAGCCATCTGCATACGTTTCATAACTACCAATTGTAAAAAGTGTCCAACGTGTAAGCTGTCGGCAGTAGCATCAAAGCCGATGTAAAAAGATACCTTTTCATTGTTTAGGAGTTCTTCAATCTCTTTTTCGTGAGTCATTTGGGCAATTAAGCCACGTCTTTTTAATTCTTCAAATAGAGTCATAATTAAAAATCCTTTCATAGTAAAATATAAAAATAAAAAAGCCCTCAAAAATGATAAAAACCATTCTTGAGGACGACAATTACCAATAATTACCGTGTTACCACCTCAATTTATTCACTAACTAAAGTATAGTGAACCTCATTGAAACACTATAACGGGTGTTATTCGGATATCCCTACACGGTAAAAAACTTTCAAGATATCGGCTCATAAGGGTAATTCGCTACAAAGTTGATACCTTTTCACACCAAACCAAAGGCTCTCTGAAATTCAAGATTTTGTAACTACTGAAACTTAATCATAGCCATTGTTGTGATTATAACATACCAATCTAAAAATGTCAAGTAAAACAGTAAAAAAGATTAACATTATGAGATTACTATAGTAAAAGTTTCAGTATCATCATCATCATCGGAAGTTTGTAAAGCTTCGGCTAACTGTTCAAAGTAATCATCATAGAGCCAATAACGGTCATCTATCTCTAAGATAGTCCATGTTTCTTGAGTAGTATCGGTTTTAATGCTTCCCGATACTATCTTGTCTACTACCACAGTGTAGACACATTGAATCTCTGCCTCTTCATTATACAAACTAGTAACCAACTTATTATACTTCTTAGTCACTGCCTTAGTCATCAACGTTGTAGATATAACCTCTGCGGATATAGTAGCATCTTCTCCGTAATTTTCAGTATAGTAAGTAGCATTATCCTCAGATATATATTCATCTTCAGTTCCACCATAATATTCCAACTCTAGTTCAATGTTGTTTACATAAAACTCTGGATAGTTTTTAAATGCCAAATCAAAGTCAGCAGTACGCATTCCTTCGTAATAATCGTTTAGCATAGATATTGTACTATCTGCCACTACTTGATTAAACTCATCACTTTCACTCTGTCCTATAAGACTATCACAAGCAGTAAAGCAAAACATTAAAGCCATAGCAGATATTACACTTATAAACTTTTTCATACAAAAAATCCTTTCACCATATAATAAGATTATTTTAATACATATTAGTGAAAAAGTCAAATAAAAATGGTGATAATCTGTTTAAATCAAACTAAGTTGATTATCTACATCTATAAGCTTAGATGACAGCCCAACACATGGAATACCTTTAGCAATATAGTTCTGTAAGTTTTCAGGAATATCATCACCGATTACTTTTACACTACTAACGAGGTTTTTAGACTTTAGATTCATAACTGTAATACCAACATTAGCCCTTGAAGATTTAGAAATAATCAATTCAGTATTGAATATAAAAGACTTTCCCCCATTGGAACTGATTAAAACATTAGTATCACTATCAAAAAATAGAATATCTACAAGAGGACTCTTATTAGAGTATGCATTAGCGAGTTTCTTTCTATTGGTCTTAGTTTCATAAGATTTTAATGGAACTTTAGCAATCTTGCCATTTTCAAATACAAATAGGAAGAATCCAATATCAAAGTTGGTTACGGATTTCATCTTAATAACCGTTTCATCGGTATCGAATGAAAGTTTAGCAGGAATATAGTCACCGAACGTACTAGCCTTAGTATCATCAAATTGATACGTTTTAGCCTTATACACTTGGTACTGATTACTAAAGAACAATAGTTCCGACCTATTAGTAGTTTCCTCATGTTGCAAGATGTAATCTCCCTCTTTAAGTTTATGTTCACTCGACATTCTTAAGGATTGTGGAGTAATCTTCTTAAAGTATCCACTTGCAGATAAGAATACATTTACATTATAGTCTGGAATTTCAATTTCCACATTAGATATATCATCTTCAGTGGAGTAGATAAAGTCAGTTTTACGAGGTTTTCCATACTTTTTAATATCATTCTTTAACTCCGATATGATAACCTTTCTAACTTTTTTACTATCAGATATTATCTCTTCTATCTCTGAGATATCTTTTTCAAGAGCAGAAGTTTCTTGCAATCTATTTAAGATGTACTCTCTATTTAGGTGACGTAGTTTAATCTCTGCAATATATTCAGCTTGAATTTCATCAATAGAAAAACCTATCATAAGGTTAGATATTACTTCATTCTCCTCTTGAGTATCTCTAATAATTTTGATAGCCTTATCAATATCTGCCAATATTTTACCCAAACCTTGTAATAGATGTAATCTATCTTTCTTTTTAGCAAGGTCGAATGTTAAGCGTCTGCGAACGCAACTCTCACGAAAAGATATCCACTCATTTAAGATTTCTTTAACTCCCATAACCTTAGGAACACCATCTATTAATATGTTAAAGTTACATGAGTAATTATCTTGAAGTGGTGTCATCTTATAGAGTTTCTGCATAAGTTTATTAGGGTCTGTACCACGTTTTAAATCTATTGCAAGTTTTAGACCGCTTAAATCAGTTTCATCACGAATATATGAAATTTCTCTAATCTTGCCCTGTTTTATAAGTTCAATAATCTTATCCATGATAGCCTCAACGGTAGTTGAGTACGGAATTTCAGTAACCTCTATACAGTTAGCAGATTTATCATAGTTGTACTTACTTCTAGTCTTAATAGAGCCTCTACCAGTATCATATATTTTTCTTAACTCAACCTCATCATATATGATACTTGCACCCGTTGGAAAGTCGGGAGCTTTTAAAGTACTAATAATATCATGGTTAGGATTTTGTATCAAAGCTATAGTAGTTTCGCATACTTCCGCTAGGTTGAAAGGGCATACGGCACTAGCCATAGATACTGCTATTCCAACATTAGAGTTCACTAACACCGATGGAAACGTTGCAGGTAGTAGAGTAGGTTCTAACATAGTGTTGTCATAGTTTGGAACGAAATCAACGGTATCCTTGTCTATATCGGAAAAAAGTTCGTTGCATATGCTATCTAATTTAACTTCAGTATATCTCGATGCTGCATATGCCATATCCCTAGAGTAGCACTTTCCAAAGTTTCCTTTAGAGTCCACATAAGGGTGTAGTAATGTTTCATTTCCCCTAGATAGTCTTACCATAGTTTCATAGATAGCACCATCACCATGTGGATTTAATCTCATAGTCTGTCCTACTACATTAGCCGATTTAGTTCTGTTACCATTAAGTAAGCCCATCTTGTACATGGTATATAGTAACTTTCTATGTGATGGTTTAAAGCCATCTATTTCGGGCAACGCACGGGATATTATTACACTCATAGCATAGGGCATATAGTTTTTTTCGAGTGTATCTGTAATCTTTTCTTCCATTAAAACTCCCGCATTTTCTATATAGGCATTTGGGATTGCTTTCTTATTGATAGTAGGCTCTTTTTTCTTTCTAGCCATTATTTTTGAAACCTCCTAAAGATAATCATTTATTATTAACCATTAATCAACTAATGTCTGCCATTTCAAGATAATCTCCACCAAATTGAGCGATATGGTCTTTTCTGCCCTGTAAATCATCACCAAGGAGCATATCAAAGATGTATGCAGTCTGTTGAACGTCATCGGGATTGATTTTAATCAAGCGTCTAGTATCTGGATTCATAGTAGTTAGTGACATCATTTCAGGTTCATTTTCACCAAGACCTTTTGAACGTTGAATAGTATACTTCTTACTTCCTATAATCTTTAAAATATCAGACTTTTCTTTTTCAGTATAAGCAAAATAAGTTTTATCTTTGGTAGTAATCTCAAACAATGGAGATTCTGCTATATATACATATCCTTGTTCAATAAGGGTTGGAGTTAATCTGTAAAGCATAGTAAGTATTAGAGTTCTAATTTGAAAACCGTCCACATCGGCATCGGTGCATATAACTATCTTATTCCACTTAAGATTACTAACATCGAAAGTAGATAAATCCTTATTAGATTTAGTCTTAACCTCTACACCACAACCGAGAACTTTCATAATATCGGTAATAATTTCATTCTTAAAAATCTTGTCATAATCAGCTTTAAGACAGTTTAAAATCTTACCACGCACTGGAATTACAGCTTGAAATTCAGCCTCACGAGCGAGTTTTACAGAACCAAGTGCAGAATCGCCTTCTACTATATAGAGTTCTCTGCGAGATACATCTTTAGTACGGCAATCCACGAACTTTTGCACCATATTAGATAAGTCTATAGTACCTGATAACTTCTTCTTGATGTTTAATCTAGTCTTTTCAGCATTTTCACGACTGCGTTTGTTAATCATAACCTGTTCAGAGATTTTTAAAGCATCATCGGGATTTTCAATAAAATATATCTCAAGTTGATGTTTAAGGAAGTCAGTCATAGCATCAGCTATGAACTTATTCGTAATAGATTTCTTAGTTTGATTCTCATAAGATGTTTCCGTTGAAAATGATGATGATACTATTACTAAACATTCTTCAATATCGTTAAAGGTAATCTTATTTTCATTCTTTAGATATTTATTATTATTCTTTAGATAGCTATCTATCTGTGAAGTAAACGCCTTTTGAACTGCATTTTTAGGAGAACCTCCATGTTCCAAAAAACTAGAGTTATGATAGTATTCAGCCATCTTAAATTTATTTGAAAAACATACTGCCACCGATAGCTTAACCTTATAGTCTGGTCTATCCTCACGGTCACGACCGACACGCTCGGCAGTCCAATATTGAATAGGAGTTAAAGCATTATCGCCTACCATTTCATTTAAATAGTCAGTGATACCATTTTCATATATAAAATTCTGTTCAACAAAAGAACCATCATCTTGTTGTAACTTTAATACAAACAGTAGGTTAGGATTTACTACTGCTTGTTTCTTAATAGTATCTATAAAGAAATCATCTGGGACGTTAATATCCATAAATACATCAAGGTCAGGTTTCCACTTTGTCTTAGTACCAGTATAATCCAACTTACACTTTTTTTTCTTTAAACCTCCAACATTTTCACCTTTTTCAAAGTGTAGACTATATATATATCCATCACGAACTATTTCAACGTCCATATATTCTGAAGAGAACTGAGTAGCACAAAGTCCAAGACCGTTTAAACCTAAAGAGAAATCATAACTATCAATAGATTTATCATACTTACCACCTGCATACATTTCGCAGTATACGAGTTCCCAGTTGTACCTATTTTCTTTAGAGTTAAAATCCACAGGGCAACCACGACCAAAATCCTCGACTTCAATAGAGTTGTCATTAAACCTAGTAATGATAATCTTATTACCGAATCCCGAACGAGCCTCATCTATAGAGTTAGATATTATTTCAAATATGGAATGTTCACAGCCATCAAGACCATCAGAGCCGAAAATAACAGATGGACGTTTTCTAACCTTGTCTGCACCTTTCAACATTGTGATACTTTCATTGCCATAATCTTTACTATTTTTAGCCATAAAAAGTTCCTTTCTTAAAGTATTCTACATGGTATAGGAATGCTAAAAGAAGCATTCCACATAGATATATTTTATACTTTTAGCATTTAATCAACTTAACGGAAACCCAATTATCGAGTTCTTTAATATCGACCACTTTAAAGTTAGCACTTACAACTTCATTGATAACTTGATTCTTTCGACTATCTATGATGCCCGATATTATTAAGATACCATCATCTTTAAGATATTTGTAAAAATAATCTTTCATAGCTATTAATACATCTGCAACTATGTTCGCAGTAATAATATCATAGCCAGTACCTAATCTGTTAGATAGTTCCTCATCGTCAATGATGTTTCCACAGTAGGCAGTATATTTATCAGTTGAGATACCATTCTTTTGAGCGTTCTCTATAGCGGTTTTAACGGAATGGTCTTCAATATCCACTGCGGTCACACTATCAGCACCGAGTAACATAGCACCTATGGATAGTATACCACTACCACAACCTAAATCGAGGACTTTATCTCCCACATTTAGACAATTCTCTAAAAATTCAAGACATAGCTTAGTGGTATTATGTTGACCCGTTCCAAAACTAGATGCAGGGTCTATCTCTAAGATAGTTCTGTTATCTGTATTGTTGTACTCCTCCCAAGATGGCTTTATTAAGAGTTTATTGCCTACCTTTAAAGGCTTAAAGTATTGTTTCCAATTGTTAGCCCAATCCTCTTCTTTAACGTTAGAGAACTCTAATTCAAGGCGACCGAACCTACCTTGAACATCGTTAGCCTTAAGATTCTTCAACAGACTCTTAAGCGAGATAATCATTTCAGCACCTTGAGTATCATCTGGAATGTATACGGTAATACTAGTTTCACAGTTAGATAGGTTCATTAAATCTTCATCTATGTAATCCCAGTTACCCGATTTATTATCTAAAAACTCTTGAAAATCGTTAGAATCCTTAATAACAAAACCTTTTATACCTATATCTAATAGATAAGCACAGAGTTCATCAATACCATCAGTGGCAGTAAAGATTTCAGTTTGTATCCAATTCATAAAATAAAACCTCCAAAATAAGTAATCTAAAAAGTAATCGACTTAATTAATATAACACAAAACCTAAAGATTGTAAAGAGATTTTTTTTTAAGCCATAGAACAAATGTACAGAAAAAGCAACCTAAACTATAGAAATAGATAAAGAAACTGACTCATCTATGAAAGATGAGCCAGCATTAAAGGAATATTTTTTGGTAAAACCTAAATTGCAAGTTAATATTAATATAGTATTATATTCTTAAAGATAATGTAATCTGTAGAGTTTACTACACCATCTTCATTAAAATCCACTAACTTAATTTCATTTTGAGTAAAGCTCTCACCAGTCTTTAAGTTAGACGACACTACGAATAGGTCTTGTATGTTTACAAGTCCATCATCATTAATATCACCAGGGATATATTTAAAACTACTGCTATAGTCAGCATAATCAAGACATACCCAACCAACGGTTTCACCGTATATAGCCTTGCCCCAATTACCATCTATTTCTATAACGTTTATCTCAGTATCTTTAGGGATTAAATCCAACTTAGTAAAAGAGGTATCGTTACCAGCTCTTACGTTTAGGTTATCATTAGTAACGTATACACCAATCTTTTTGCTAGAGTTTGAAACTGCTACGTTTACAGCAGATGAAAACTCGGCATTACCTTCAGAGGCGTAGTTTAAACATACCCATGCTTCCTTACTAGCATAGTTTACCTTACCCCAGTTATTCTTAACTTCTAAAATCTCAATAGTTGAGTTTATAGAAATCAAGCCATAGCTATCAGCAGAAGTAGAATTACTCTCTCTAAAGTTTAAAGGTTCAGCGGTAGTATATGTACCCGTTGAGTACTTATATGAACTTTGAACCTTGTCGGTATAACTTAAGTTTATCCAACCCATGTTAGCATTGTAGCATACATAACCCCATTCGCCATTTACCTCAGATACATTAATAGATGTGCCATTAGGAATAATGTCTATTACATCAGCACTAGTATAAGCATCAGTTCTAAAGCATAGTTCAGAGTTTAGCTTATATAGTCCAGTAGAATAGCTTGTACTAGAACTGTTCTTAACTTCAACAGATTCTTCTTTTTCACTAGTTTCACTAGATATTGTTAGAAGTTCTTCTGCAGTAGTTTCCTGTTCAGTAACTTCTGGAGCTACATCTTCTTCAATCACACTGTTAGCACCGTAGAACTTACGAACCTTATATATACCTGAGTTGCTATATGCATCAAAAACATTGACGTGTTTGCCGTTAGCAGGGTCAAATACATATACCTTGTCACCCTCAACCTTATCCACAGCTACCCAGTGACCACCATTCTTAACACCTAAGATTATATAGTAACCTGCATCAAGATATTTTTCTAACTCGTCAGCTTTACCAGATACAGTATCAGATGATAGCGTAGCATATCCTTCAAAGGTAAATGATGATGCTAACTTATTAGATACTCCCCAAGAGATATCACCTCTATTGCTAAAGCCACCATTATTATTAAAGAACGTGCATAATGTTCCAGGAGTGAAGCTACTATCTGTTATAGAGCCAGAATGAACCATCAACATAGCTAAAGCAGTTGCAGCACAACCACTATTAGACATAGTATAACTACTACCTCCAAGACGCATACTACCCCAACGGCTATCGCCTTGCCTCCATGATTGATAAGAGTCATCTGCACTAGCAGATATAGTAGTTATAGGCATCTCAACCGTTGTAATACCCACACTTGCCATGCCTATAAGACACACCATAGCACATGATACTACTCTTTTGAGTAAAATTCCCATTGCAATTCAAATCCTTTCTAAATTTCAAAAAAAGTTGAAAATCTTTCAAAATATATTTTTTAAAAGTGTAATAGAAAAATCTCCCTACAAATCTATCACGATAATTATTATAGCACAATATTCGATTGTATTTGTGAATGTTCTGTAATATTTATGAATAGAGGATACCGAAACAAGTCGATGTATTAATAGAATATTTGTATAATATAACGAAATATGTATTAAAAATAGAATATTAGTGATTAAATATTTCCATATTTTAGATAATAAATTAAATTTGAGTATCATAATAGTTACACAACAGTTACAAAATTAATCTATGTGCTTTTTGAATTGTAACCGTTCGTTAATACTTCTTGCTATACTATCACAAAATAGAGGTAAAAATTTTTCAAAAACTACTTGATTTTTATTTCAATGTATGGTATAATAGTCCTTGTTGATGTTCTATCTAGTATGGATAGGACTACTTAAAAGGATTTCCAATGCTGTTACACTCCTTGTAGTGTTTACAGTTTATAAACCTGCATATTCTAAGGAGGTGTTTTATAATGGCAAAGTGTGATATTTGTGGAAAGGGCGTTACTTTTGGTATTAACGTATCCCACTCTCATAAGCGTACAAACAGAACTTGGAAACCAAACGTTAAGCGTGTTAAGGCTATAGTTAAAGGTACTCCTTGTCACGTTAATGCTTGTTCTAGGTGTTTAAGGTCTGGTAAGGTACAAAGAGCAGTCTAATTGCTTATCACTAGATAACCATATCGAACGTATGATAAATAAACTTCATACGTTCTTTTGTTTTTTTAAAAAAACTATTGATATTTTTTCTAAAACAACTTATAATAATATTGTTGAATATAAAAGTATTCAAAATATCATATTGAAAGTAGCTGATATTTAATATGTTAAAATATATCACACTAGACGACGTGCCTTTGGACAGTGAATATTATACCTACATTCAAGATTTAATCTATACCGAACCCGTACTACAGATGAAACAATATATACAACATGGAACTACTACAACTTTCGACCATTGCCTTAACGTTTCATACTACAACTACTTAGTATGCAAAAGATTCAACTTAGATGCTAAGGCTGGTGCTAGAGCTGGTATGCTTCATGACCTGTTTCTTTACGATTGGCATAACTATCCTATAAAAAAATGGGACAGACTTCGTCATGGAGCAACACACCCTAAACGTGCTTATAACAATGCGTGTAAACACTTTGAACTTACCCCTCTTGAAAAAGATATAATATGTAAACATATGTTTCCTATGACTATGGCTCTTCCAAAGTATAAGGAAACTATAGTAATTATATTGGTAGATAAGTATTGTGGTTTGATGGAAACTGTAATTCCAAGAATGGTAGCCATTAAAAATGCTCTTACCTTAAGAAAACATAGGCATGGAATAGCTATCGAGAATAGTAAGGCTCAAACCTTGTATATAGAAGGTTCAAAGCACAGCGAGTAAAATAATCAATAGGACAACCCTTATAAAAATCGGTTAGGATTTACTTCCTAACCGATTTACTATATGCTATTAGTTATTTCAATCCATCTGCCACTTACACTGTTGAAGTGGGGGAAATTCTTGCTGAAATCAGTTAAATACACGTATGGATAGTATACCTATACCCTCACTAAGATACAGTTCTAAATCTTGAATAGCATTTAAACTTTCTGTAAACGTACCATTAAACTCTTTAAAATCGTAGAAACCATCTGATGCTAAAACATCTATAGTACAGAGTTCCTTACCTTTAGACTTAACTATAACCTTGCTGTCTTTAAGTACAGAAGTAGCAATAATCTGTATGCGACTAGCATTAGAAAGCAGACAATCCTTAAAGATAATAGCACCACTCCAAGATTTACAATATACATAATGTTTACCTATATCACTAGAGTAGTATATGTCAGTACCATAGGCATAGTTGTAATTTATAGCATCAACGTTTCGCACAACGTTTCTATGAAGCACTTTATCACCGTTGATATGTATCGTAAAACTGCTTTTAATACTGTTACTAGAAGAACCAATCATAATGTTGTAATCAGCATCTTCAACTGCCATTATTAGTCTAGTAACGTCATAGAACTCAAAATAGGTGCTATCCTTGGGGTCTAACATAAAGTACTCTTTTTCAAAGTGGATAGTTTCACCTGCTTTGATATGTACCCTTTTAAAGTCAAAGAGTTTCTTAATAGGTCTTTGAACTATGGAATTTATTACCTTATAGTATAGCTGTATAACCTCATCACCATCTATATTAGAGGTATTGGTAATATCCATAGACACTTTAAAACTGTTACTTTCATAGTTACACTCCATATTAGAGTATTCAAAGGTAGAATAACTCAAACCATAGCCAAATGGATACAAAGGCTCACCTTTATAATACATATAGGTTAAACCCTTAGTAATATCGTACTCCATTATGTTTGGAATATCATTCAAAGATTTATACCAAGTCATAGGCGTTCTACCCGCTGGATTGTTTTCACCTATCAAAGTAGTACATATAGCGTTTCCTAACTCTGCTCCTGCGTGTGATGTATATACTATAGCAGGTAAGTTATCATCTTCCCAATTTACAGCATATGGATAACTAGATACTAGTACCATAATAGTATTGACGTTACTTTCATAGCTAGACTTTATTAACTCACTTTGATGTGAAGGTAGCTCTAAAGTATTTCTATCAAAACATTCACGAGCATACTGTTCAGGGTCATTTCCAGCAAACACTATTGAATAATCATAGTTCTTAACCAACTTAGATACCCTTTCAACACCCTTAGATACAATCTCTACTACGAACCTTTCAGTAGTATCAGTAAGGAATTCATTAGATTGAGAACACTTTAAAGAGCCATCATCTGCGATAAAAAGTTTCTTATGAAATAGATATTCTTCAATAGAAATCTCATTGGTATTGAATATGGATTTAAAGTTAAACGTTTCCCTAGTAAACCAACCATATACCTCATCGGTTAAAGCGGTAATAGTAGTATCATCATTAAGGTGTAGATATTTACCCAACTTAACTGAGTATAGGTTTAACCAACCTTCACTCCAATCATGGAACTCAAACTGTTCAGCAGTAGTAATAGTATCAGCAGTAGCAGATACCTTGCCATCATCACCAACCGATAGATACTTTCCATTGCTACACTTAATGGCAATGATATCGAAACCGTTATTGAAAGCAACGTTTGAAAACTCTTTTTTAAGAGCATCTAAAGAGGTTACACTGTAGGTTGAAATGCCTGTGTACCAATCTTTTAGCATAGTATTAGCTAAGAATCCTATCACTGCGACGCTCTTAGACTTATCCAATGGTAAGATGCCATTATTCTTAAGTAGAGTTACGCCCTCTTTAGCCACTTGTAGATTCAACGCTCTAGCCTCTTGATTATCTATAACATCGGTAGTAATGCTATCATAAGGGCAAGCGTTATCAAAATGACCTAACTTCATTCTGCAAAGTAGAGCGTTATATATAGCATTGTCTATATCGTCTATAGTTATTAAGCGTCTATTTAGGGCTTGATATACTGCATTATGTACAACCTCATCTATATCGGTAAAGCAATCCACACCAGATTCTACACAGTAAGCCAAAGCTTCTGCATGAGATTTACAGACACTATGGTCAATAACGTTCTGAACGAAGTCGCCACCATCTGTAACTACATACTTTAAGCCCCACTTATCTTTAAGTAGAATTTTAATCTCTTTATTCATAGTTGCAGGACAATGATTAATCTCGTTATAGGCAGTCATTACAGATTTAGCTCCACCAAAACGTATAGACGACTCAAATGCCTTATAGTAGTACTCATGCAATAGTGGTATAGGAATACTTGAGTTACTAGAACCTCTATGTTTTTCATTATTATTAGCACAGAAATGTTTTAAAGTTGGTAAAGTTTTATAATAGGTCTTATCATTGCCAATTAACCCTTTGGTGTAGGCAGTAGACATCTTACCAGTAAGGCAAGGGTCTTCACCGTAAGCCTCTTCAGAGCGTCCCCAAAGTGGGTGACGTTCCATATCCACAGTAGGACCCCATAAACACAGATATGATGTTTTATCCCTATTGTAGTAAGCCCTAGCCTCATCAGATGCCACCTTACCCACACGTTCCATAATCTCATCATCGAAGGTAGATGCCATACCTATAGGCTGTGGAAATACTGTAGATTTCATACTATCATTACGACCCACAAAACCCCTTGCAACTTCAGAGCCAACGTACCATTCTCCTATGTTTAATCTTTCTACTGGATAGTGGTGAGTAGTCATCATATGAATCTTTTCGTCCACCGTTAGATGGTATAGTAAATCTTTCATTCTATCCTTAAAAGATAGTTCGGTATTATTAAATAGAAACATAACTAAAAAATTCCCCTTTAATATTCTAATTGATTGTTTGTAAACATCATATTTAATATTCAATAAATGCCTATAAATATTATAACTTATCTCAACATTAAATTCAATAGAATTATGGAAAAATCCAAATATTTTTTTGAACGGTAGAACTTTACCTACATAGTTGATAAAAAAATTAACAAAAGCTACTTTAAAGTGTTGCATTTCACTAGATTTTATAGTATAATATATATATATATATATATATAATTATATATTAGGAGGTATCCATTGATGAACCAGAATAGCACAAATATGAACGATTGTAACAACGTACCTTTATCTTTTCCACCACAGCATCAGAGCATACAACCAGGAGTTGAATATGTAATGAATCCAAGACCTATATCAGAATGCTGTAAGCCATACAGAAAACTTGAAAACAAGGTGGCATTGATTACAGGTGGTGACAGTGGTATTGGCAGAGCTATTGCATATGATTTTGTTAAAGAAGGTGCAGATGTTGTTATTGTATATTATGATGAAGAGCGTGATGCCAAAGAAACTGCTCAAAAAATAAATCAGCTTGGGGGCAGATGCTTGCTTATTCAAGGGGATTTAAAAAATCCAAATTTTTCAAAAATGTGCGTGGATAAAACAATAGATATCTTCGGTAGGCTAGATGTATTAGTAAATAATCATGCAGTACAGTTTATTCAACGTAGTATTCTTGATATTTCTCATGAACAGCTTGAAACTACCTTTAAAAATAATGTATTCTCATTCTTTTATCTGATACAATACGCTTTGCCTTATATGAAAAAAGGAAGTTGTATTATAAATACCACTTCCGTTACGGCATATGAGGGTAATAAGAATCTTATAGATTACAGTTCAACTAAGGGTGCTATTGTTACACTAACAAGGTCTTTAGCATTATCTCTTGTAGATATGGGAATTAGAGTAAATGCAGTTGCTCCTGGCCCTATATGGACGCCACTTATTCCCGCATCGTACTCAGCAGAAGAAGTAAAAACTTTTGGTTCAAAAACTTCGAAAGTGCCTATGATGAGAGCAGGACAGCCATTTGAGGTTTCTCCTTGCTATGTGTTTCTTGCTTCAGATGATTCAAGATATATGACAGGTCAGGTTCTTCACCCAAACGGAGGTACAATAGTTGGTTCTTAAATAGAATAATTCTTTTAAACATGGAAATAATAATCATAGAAACGGAGGTTATTTCTATGTTTAAACATGAAAAACAATTATTTCACCCTGTGGAGATTGAAAAACCAAATCCTCAGTATGCTGTTCTTTTACAAGAGCAACTAGGCGGTGCGAACGGAGAACTTAAAGCAGCTATGCAATATATGTCCCAAAGTTTTAGAATAAAAGACCCCGAAATTAAAGATTTATTCCTTGATATTGCAGCAGAAGAACTTGGTCATATGGAAATGGTAGCTCAGACTATTAACTTGCTTAACGGTCATGATGTAAATGCTAAAAGCGTTCCTGCTGGAGAGATAGAATCACACGTTCTTTTAGGCTTGAACCCTGGGCTTATCAATGCTTCGGGTTATTCATGGACGGGAGATTATGTAACAGTAACAGGTGATTTATGTGCTGACCTTTTATCTAATATTGCATCGGAACAGAGGGCAAAAGTGGTATATGAATATCTTTATAGACAGATTGAGGATAAGAAAGTACGAGAAACTATTGATTTTCTTCTGAATCGTGAAGAGGCACATAATGCAATGTTCAGAGAAGCTTTTAATAAAGTACAGAATACTGGTTCAAATCGTGATTTTGGTACTACGAAAGCAGCGAAAATGTATTTTAGTATGTCTGAACCTTCTCCTGCTGATAGTACTTTTCCAAATACTGATGTAAAGCCTGCATCATTTAGTTAAATTATGACATTGAAAGTTCAATTGTGAAATAGAAAAATTAACCGCCACAGTATTCCAATTGAATAATGTGGCGATTAATTTTTATTTTGGTGTAATGTGGGAATATTTATTTAAAAGAAACATAATCTTTAAATCTATTGTATATATTGTCTTAAATGATATGTTTTAGCAAATTTTTTTTATAAGGTATTGACAAATAAGTACTATAGTGATATAATTAACTCATAATGAATTCGTTCAACTTAATTTTTCTGTGCTGATTTTTAAGAAAGGGGAGAAATCGCTGTGGCACAGGGCAAAATTGTATGAAAACTAAAACTTTAGTGCTAGAAGAAAAATCTTTTAAAGTTAGATTCATTAGTATGCTTCTAGCAATAATGGTTATGTTTATGTTCATACCATCTATTGATGTTATTGCAGTAGATGCTGCAGGGCGTCGTGATAATCCATTGGTTCTTACAAACGCTAGTGTAGTATTTAGAGATAGTAGTTATAATGAAATAGATTCTATAGAATCTGGAACGTTATTCTATTTAATGGCTACTGTTTCGGGTAATAATGTCCATCAAACAGGTGTAGCGGATACTTATCGTATATATATTACTGATAGTAATCTACTACTTGTTAATTTCGCAAACAATGGCTTTACTGATGGTGCTACATATAACGGTTATACGTTACATATTGAATATGATGACGATGATAATATTGTTAATCGTTATGTAGAGTTTACTATCAGTAATGGAGAAACTAAGGCTATTAGACTTCAAGCTAAGTTTGCAAACGGTACAACTCCAGATGGTGATACTTGTAATGTTAGCTTAGTACAAGTATCCACTAATAAGAGTGTTAGCAATAGCATTACAGCTACTGCTGATACAAGTTGGTCTAGTAGTAAGACTGTAAATATGTCATCGGTTGAGGGTAAAAATATATCTACATCAGATGGCGTTACTCTTGATTACACTCTAACTGCTAGTTCTAACAACTCTAAATTAACCAAGGGTGCTTGGTGGATTGAAAGTCTACAGTTTGAAGATGTTATTACACTTCCTACTGGAATGACTTTTGAAAATTTTGAAAATGCTATCACTATAGATGGCGTTTCTGATTACACAATAACAAAGGTTAGTGATACTCAAGTTAAGATAACTTGGACTGTTGACAGTTCCAATAATTCTGCTGAAATGAGTTCACAATCTTTTACGGCTCATTTGATACTTAACTCTAGTACAGTTAAGATATCTGATGATTTTGCGGGTGGAACTATTGATAATGCTTTGAGCATTGATGGTAAACGCTGTAATGAAGATACTTATGGCTATGAATTACCAGATGCTAGTGCTAGTACTATTGTTACAGTTCCTACCGATGCAGATTTTAATATCAGTAAGGTTGTAAAGGATTATCAAGCTTACTATGTTAAAGGTAATACTGTAGAGTATACCATATCTGCGACTAACATTGGTGGTAAATCGGGAGATATTACTCTTACTGAAGTTATCCCTAATGGATTGACTGATGTCAAGATTACTTCCACTGATGGTACAGTAGATGGCAATGATATTATTTTTAAAAGCGTCGGAGCTGGTACTACTGTTACTGCTACCGTCACTGCTACTGTAAGTGCAGATACAGACACTACTATTACTAATACAGTAACTAGTGGTGATAAGTCTGCTAGTGCTTATATAACTGTTAAATCAGATAATCCAGACTTTGAAGTCACTAAGACTGGTAGTGTTGATTATTCCTCTACTTACCTTGTAGGAAAAGATAATCAAACTGCAAGCTATACTATTACTATTAGTAATACTGGTACACAAGATTTAACGGGTGTAGCTATTGAAGATGTTATACCATCTGATGTTACTAATGTAACTATTTCTCCAGCAGTTAGTGGAGTATCTATAAGTGGTAATACATTAACTGGTACAGTAGATATTCCTGTAGGTGAATCTGTTACTATTAGTTATAGTGGTACTATTTCAACTACTGCTAGTAGTGATATTATTAACGCTGTAAAGGTTACATATGATACTATTACTAAAACATCTGAGGTTACTTTTACACCTACACAGCCTAGTCCTAGTCTAAGTATAGTTAAATCTGCTACAGATGAAAATGGCAATGCTATTACATCTTTTACTAGTGGTCAAAATGTTGTCTATGTCATTAAAGTAACCAATAACGGTACTGCTACGGCTGAAAGCGTAAAAATCAGTGATGCTGAGCCTACTGGTGTTACTTTTAATACTATATCTGTAACTGATAAAAATAATAGTATAATTGGTACTGACCTTGATGGTAGCTATGACATAGCCGAGGGCGAAACCATTACCGTTACGATTAATGCTACAATCAATTCTAGTAGTAGTGTTACCAATACTGCTAGTTATACATCTACTAACGCTGATAGTGGTCAAACTTCTTGTACTTTAGGAGTGGATACTTCTGGTTACTACAAGGTCGACAAGATTATTGTAGATGAAAACGGCGAAACATTAGTGGATACTAATGGAAATGTTTCTAGTGATTTTGATGGCTTTGAAGAAGGCGACACCATTTACTACAAAGTAACGTTTACTAATGTTAGTGGTGAAACTATTAAAGATTTATATTTTAGCGACTATGCTACATATCAATCAATATATAATGACGGCAACTACATTACCATAAAGGTTACTTCATCTGATGGTTCAATAAATACCACTCTAAAGCATGACTCTGATAATAATGTAACAGATAAGGATTCATGCGATGGCTATTATATTGTGGATGATAATTCTGGTTCTAACCTTACAGAAAGTGCAATACATCCTAAATGGTGGTATACTTTTTCAGACATTAATCTTGCAAATGGTGTAACTCTAACTTTAGAGTATTCTACTACACTATCTTTTAATGGTGGATATGAAAGTTGGATGAGTGATTGGTTGTCCAATAGTGTTGGTTTTACTCCTAATCCTGATTGGTATATAACTAATTATGATGGGGGTAAATATAGTGATTCAGTTAGTGTTCCATTAAGTACATTTTTCACAGTAGATAAGACTGCTACTACTGAGAGTGTAAGTATTGCTGACGCTACTGCTGATACTCTTCAAAAAGAGTATGAGTATACAATAACTCTTAATAAAGGTAACAATACCATAAACTATCAAGAAGATTACTTCACTATTACTGATGAACTTCCCGATGGTATGACATACGTTGATGGTAGTATAAGTATTGAGAATGCTTTTAATGTTACTGCTAGTCAAAATGGTAATACTTTAACTATTGAGTTCGATACTGTTACACAAGAATATAATTGGGCGTATACATATGCTAGTGGTTTAGGTGGTAGTAATTGGAGTAATGGCAGTAATAATAACGATATAGTCATTACTTACAAAACCAAACTAACAGATGAAAAGGTTAATGAAATACTATCCAGTTCAGAAACATCTATCAAGTTGACTAACACCGTTACTAATGTAACTGTTACTAAAGACGGTACAGTAGTAAAAAACAAGGATACTGATAAATCTGCTGATGTAACTTTCAAGAACGTACTACCTGCCCCTGGTTTTGCAAAGAAAGCTGTGCAATCTTTTGCAGATAGTACATATGAAGAGGGTGTTACAGAATTAAACCCAGTAAATGGTGGTTATATAACTGCGGGTGATAATCTGATATGGCAACTAGTGGTATATAATGGCGACGGTACTGCCGATGAGGACGAAACTGCTACTCTAAAAGGCTATTCCGTTACAGATGTACTCCCTAGTTCCTATGAATATGATAACTCTACTGGATATACAGCTACATGGTACATATGTAATCTAGATGAATATGGTAATTATTATACATCAATTTCAGCCGATGGTACTTATACTTTTAACGTTGCTGATGGTAAACAAGGTACTCTAAGCGGAAGTGCTACTACTTGGGACTTCTCAAGTGATACATATGCTTTAGCTCCTAACCAATGTTTAGTAATACAATTCTGTACTACTGCTGTTAAAGAAGTTGAGGGCGTTATTACTAATACTGGTTATGCTACGTTTGGAAAATCCTATCCACAAGAGATAGTCGTAGCAGGTGAATCTAGTGACAATTCAATTTGGAACTATGCTAACTATAACATAGTGGGATTAACTACTGAATCTTGGAAGACTATTGAATATGTAAATCAAGGACATAGTGGTGACCCTCACACAGACCCAGCCGATGATACTGGTGACAGCAGAGAGCCTACTAACAATACTGTTCAAGGTATGCAAGGTGAAGATGTTATCTACACATTGAACGTTACGAATACATCTCCATTAGAGTTAGAAAACTTTGTAATCATCGACCGTTTACCATACGTTGGCGATAAAGGTCTAGTATCTGGTTACGAAAGAGATTCAAAGTTTGGTGTATCTTTCAATGAAATTAAAAGTGTTACTGTAGGTGGTACAGAAGTTCCTTATACTATTACTTTCTCTACCGATAAAGATGCAGTATTAGATGAATACTCCAAGGATTGGGTCGGCGAAAATGATGATATGTCTTGGACTACTGATTCTACTAATGCTGTAAACTTCCGTATAGTAATAGATAGCAGTGTAACTATTCCAGTAGGTGCTACAGTTCAAGTTACATTCTATGGAACAGTACCAAACTATGTAGAAAATACTGGTAAAGGCAATATTGCTTGGAATAGTTTTGCATATGCATATCAAAACACTGGATTGTTAGGTAGCACCGTCATGGTAGCTGAACCTGCTAAGGTTGGTGTATGGGTAGAAACTCCAGAAACCGCCATAGATATAACTATCAACAAGGAAATTAAAAATTCTAATGGTGGAACTTTCTACTTTGCATTATTTGGCGATGAAGACGGTACTAATAGAATTAGTGATATAGTAACTATAGAACTAGCTAGTAGTGAAACTACAGGCACTGTTACTATGGAAGATATCGATTTAGCGTCTATTCAACAACTATTAGGTTTGAATCAAGCTGATAATATCTATCTATATGAAACTAACTCTAAAGGCGAAAAGATAGACAGTACTAATTCTGCCTATAGTATAGAATATACGGGTAATGAAATAAGTACTGATGAAACTGAAAATCAAACTGTAACTGTTACCAACACAAAAGAAGTTGGTAGTATAGAAGTAACTAAGACTTTTATATCCACAGCTAAAACTACTGATACTTTCTATTTTGCACTATTTACCAAAAATAGTAGTGGTGATTATGTAAGATATGAAGATATTGCTGTACAATCTTTAACTATAACTGGCTCTGAAAGTGGAACTTCTGATACACTTACTTTTGAAGATGTTCCTACAGGCGTTACTTTCTACGTACTTGAAACTAACGAAAAGGGTGTATTAGTTGATAGTGATACTGCTCTATATACTGGTTCTATACTTGGAAATCAGTATACGGTAGAAAATAGTACTATTTCTAATGGTATAACCGTTGATGCTAATAAGACTACTGATGCAACTATCACTAATACTGAAAAAACTAACTACAGTATTACTGTATATAAGGTTGTTATATCCGACCAAATTGATACTCAACCTACTTTCTATGTTGGTCTATTTGATAGTGAAACTTCTGCTCAAGCTATAGAAGTCAAAACTGTATCTAGTAGTGAATCTGCTACTTTTGAATATTTAGATAAAGATACAACTTATTATATCTATGAATGTAATGCAGAGGGTACTATTAAGTATAAAGATACTATAACTAAAGATGTATATCTAAATAGTACTGACCTTACTAATTCCAGAACTACTTCAGTTGATTTTAATATTACTTACAATGATTGCAGTGAGATAACATTTGCTAACAGTAATGAAATGTTTGCTACTATTACCAATCAAGATGCAAGTAGTACTCAAAATTATATTACATTTGAAAAGACTTTCATTTTAGACAAGTTAGACAATCTAAAGAACACTGATAAATTCTACTTTGCTCTTTATACTCTAAATGCTAATAATGAGTATGTTCAAGTGGATAATTCACAACAATCTATAACTTTAGATTCTAGTGACTTTACAGAAAATAATGGTACTTATACTTATACAGAAACTTTAACATTTGAAAATTTAGACGAAGAAACTTACTATCTATTTGAAACAGATGCTAGTGGAGAACTACTCTATAGCAACGATACTATAGAAGTTGGCTCTTATACTTACTTAGTAGAGTATTCTAATAATATGGTACTCATAGATGGTATGACTCCAGCTAAGATTACTATGAGTAATACATCTAGTTCAGATGTTGAAATAACTATCAATAAGTTTGATGTTAGCAGTAGTAACTTCTATGGTGCTACATTGACTCTTACTAAGGAAAATGATGCTGATTTTACTCCTGTAGAGTGGACAACTAGTGCAACTGAACCTAGTAAGGTTTTAGAAAATCTAGATGAGGGTACTTATACTATTGAAGAAACTTCTATTGATGGCTATGCTCCAGTAAGTGTAACATTTACTGTCGGTAACGATGGTTATATCACTGTTGCTGAAAGTTCTACTAACAATGTAAGCTATAGTTCTAATCAGTTAGATATTATTAATAAATCTACTATAAGCATTAGCAAACAGGATATTACTACTGCTGATGAACTCGCAGGTGCTTTAATTACTATCTCTGGTAATGGATTAGGTTCTGAATTGATAGAACTCTCAAGAACTAATACAGCGTTTGAAAAGGTAGACTCTATTGATGCCGATGATTATACTAAGTATGTTCAAACAGATTCTTCTATCAGTTTCTACTCCAATGGTCAGAATCCAACTAACATTATAGGCTTAGCAGATGGTACTTATACATTAACTGAAGAGGTTGCTCCTACTGGTTATGATATTACTACTACTACATTAGAATTTACTATCACGAATGGTATAGTTTCAAGTTCTTATAGTGGTGATGAGTATACTATCGGTAGTGAAAATGATATCATTATAAATGATAGTATTTCAAGTAGTAAGTTTACAGTTAGCAAGGTTGAAATGGTTGGTAATGAATCTAAGGAATTAGCAGGTGCTACATTAACTATTACACCAACTGATACTACTACTACTATTACTGAATCTGATATTACTATGACTAGAAATGGTAACTCTTTCGAAGCTTATGCAGTTTTAGACAATGTTATTACTTTCCAATCTGGTGAATATCCTACTGAAATTAGTGGTCTAAAAGATGGTACTTATACTCTACACGAGGAAACAGCTCCAGATGGTTACTCCAAGGCTACTGATGTTACTTTCACTATTAAAGATGGCAAGGTTACTAATGGTAATACTACTTTAGTAGATGCTCTAAGTGAGGTTTCCATCAGCAAGACTGATGTAAGCGGTAATGAACTTACAGGTGCTACATTAACTATCACTGCTGAAAATGGTACTATCGATACTACGCTAGTTGATGTAGTTAGGGATAATACTTCAGTTACAGGTGCTACAATCACTACTGAAAAGATTGAGTTCGTAACTGACGGCACTATTACTAAGATTGTAGGTCTAAAAGATGGTACTTATATCTTAACTGAAACTTCTGCTCCAAACGGATATACTGTTGCTGAAAGCATTGAATTTACTATCAAAGATGGCACAGCTAACAGCGATGTTACTATGGTAGATGAACTTACTGAGGTTACTATCAGCAAGAAAGCTATCACTGAGAATGGCAAAGAACTTGCAGGTGCTGAGTTGACTATTACTGCTAAAGATAATTCTGTTGACCTAAGCAACGTAGATAGTTCTAACAATGACATTAAAGTTGACAACACTGCAAAGACTATCACATTTACATCTATTGATGAGGCTACTGAAATCATAGGCTTACCAAGTGGAGAATATACTCTAACCGAGGAAACAGCTCCAGATGGTTATGCTAAGGCTGAAAGTGTAGACTTTACGGTATCCGCAGATGGTACGGTTGAAAATACCGTTACTATGGTAGATGAATTAACTAAAGAAGATACTACAACATCGGCTACTACTGAAGATACTACTACTACCACAGTTAGTAGTGAAGATTTTGGTACAGGTAATGGCAGTGGAGATAGATTCGATAATTCTAGTACTCCAAATTCTGGAGGCACATTGACTACTACAATCGAAACTACAACCACAGCACCAACC
>Ga0192276_1029_pt1 | contig 50397 bp, 48 predicted proteins | sample Koala_Koa24_I3_FD_131263 | JGI IMG/M metagenome (GOLD analysis project Ga0192276, IMG submission 131263) | Enriched cells from koala feces incubated with labeled cellulose particles, San Francisco Zoo, California, United States - Koala_Koa2-4_I3 ...
AGTGCTTTTTTAGGGCGTACGCCCGAACGTATTATTGAAGTCTTGGTTTTAAAGGGGCGTGAGGATAAACGCTTGCAACCTTTACTTAACGAATTACATAAATTGGGTATTAGCGTCCAATTTTTAAATCGCCAAAGTTTAGATAACAAGGCTCAAGGCGAAGTGCATCAGGGGATTATTGCTCGCGTGCAAGCGGCAAAAGAATTAAATGAAAACGATCTTGATCAGATTTTGCAGAATAAGCAAAGTCCGTTTTTATTGGTGCTAGATGGGGTGACCGATCCGCATAATTTAGGGGCTTGTTTGCGTACAGCAGATGCAGCGGGGGTTGATGCGGTGATCGTACCGAAAGATAAATCGGCTCAATTAACCTCAGTGGCTCGTAAAGTGGCTTGTGGTGCGGCGGAAACGATGCCGTTAGTTCGGGTAACAAATTTAGCTCGTACCTTGCGTGAATTGCAACAACATCACAATATTTGGGTAGTGGGTACGGCGGGTGAAGCAACTGGAACGCTTTATCAAAGTAAATTAACGGGTGCCATTGCGTTGGTGATGGGCGCTGAAGGCGAAGGGATGCGACGCTTAACCCGTGAATGTTGCGATCAATTAATCAGTATTCCAATGGCTGGGTCGGTGTCATCATTGAATGTTTCCGTTGCCACGGGAGTATGTCTGTTTGAGATTGTAAGGCAGAGATTAGGTTAACTGATAATTATTAATAGATGGGTAAAAATGGATTAGAGAATAAATCTAATCCATTTTTTTATTTGCTCTATTTTTCAGCATATGAATAAAATCGATCAGCTAACAAGCCACCAATTAAGAATATTAGGGTTGTTATTGCCAATACCACAAAACTCACCAACCACGCCCCCGATAATTGATACAGTCCCCCAATAATCATAGGGCTTAAAGATGCCATCACATAACCAATTGATTGTACAACGGAAGATGTATAGCGGTTTTCTTCTAGTGAAGATGATTTAGAAATAATCAACGAGAAGATAACAACGTATGCACCGCCACAGCCTATGCCTCCCATAATATCCCATAATAACCACCAGTCTGGCAATAAATAGAAACCAACAGGTACTAGAAACCAAGCTAATCCATCAATAATAAATAGCCATTTTTGTGAAAGTTTGAACCATTTACCAAGCAACGGCATACCTAAGCAACCAATAAATCCTAGTAAGTGAAAAATGGATACCACTACACCCGCTTTATCACTACTCATCTGAGCAAATTCCACAAGGAAACTTGGTAGCCATGCTACAACGCCATAAAAAGCAAAACAGTGACAAGAAAATGAAACCGTGAGTGCAATAATCGCTGAAACATGCTCTCTAGAAAATTGACTTAAAGAAATCGTGGATTTTTTCACCGCACTTTCTTCAATACGAATCGCAAGCCGATCATTTTTGGCTTTTTCACGGCGATAGCGTGGAATCCATAAAAATAAACTTAATAATGCAAGCAAGCTCCAACTAGCTAACGCCCAACGCCAATCCAATAAATGGCTCATTGGGACAGTGAGTGAAGATGTGATCATTCCCCCTAAACTCATGCCTAACACCATCATTCCTGTCATAAAGCTGGCATTAGATTTAAAATCACGGGCAATAATTAATAATCCTAGCAGGTTGCCAATAGTGAGTGATAAGCCAATAATAATGGTACCTGATAGCATAAAGCCAGTATCGCCAACAGCACGCAAAATAGACCCCAAAGTGACGCCCATAAGACTTAACATCACGGAATTTTCAATTCCCATTTTACCGATAATCTTTGATGCAAAGGGGGTAAACAAACCAAAACAAAGGACAGGAATCGTGGTTAAAACACCAGCAAACACAGGTGACATGGCAAGACTGGCTTTTATTTCACTGATAACAGGGGGAAGTGAAGTAATTGGAGCACGTAAATTTAAGGATAGGGTAAGAAAGGCGAAAAACATCACCCATTTCATACGACTACGGCGTGTTTTGACTGATTGCATAAAATAATCTCCGTAAAATATTAAATAACCGAGTTAATATTGGTTAATTCATAGTCTGAACTCACCAATTTAAAAGATGAAACTAAATTTGAAGTTACATAAACTTTTTGATCTTTGCTGATAAAAATAGCAGCAAAGTGCGGTATTTTTTCAATGAATTTCAATCCGTCTTCAAGCCCTTTGAAATAAACTTGAGTAGATAAAATTTCCCCTTCAACAGAACGATCAGAAATAATGGTGACACTGTCTAATTGACTTTCAAAAGGATAGCCTGTATTGGGATCGATAATATGATGATAAGATTTACCTTGAATTTCCGTATATTTTTCATAATTGCCCGATGTCACAATGGATTTATTTTTCACAGCAACAATGCCGACATATTGCCCACGTTTTGCAAAGGGTTGTTGAATCCCGACTTTCCATTGACCTTGAGCATTGTGTGGTGCTTCACCAAACGCAATCACATTTCCCCCTAAATCAATAATGCCAGCATAAATTTGATACTGGGCTAACAATTGAACAAGGCGATCCGCAATATAGCCTTTCGCAATTGCCCCTAGATCAAATTGCATGCCAGCTTTACTTAAAAATACGGTTTGTTTCTTTGCATCAAGAACAATATCGTGTGGATTAATCAATTTTAATGACTGAGCAACGTTTTGTTCTGTGGGTAAACAATGTTGTTGGAAACTCGTTTTCCATAACCGAGTAAGAGAACCAATAACCGCATTAAATCCCGAATTGGGTGCTAAACTGGCTAAAGTTGCCTGCTGAATAAGTTCAAAAACATCACGACTTACTTGAACAGGCGACAATCCTGCCGCCTGATTAATTGACATCACTTCTGAATAAGGGCGATTGACAGTGAATTTATCTTCAAGGTTTTTAACCAATTGATAAACAGCTACTTTTATTTCATCAACAATTGGCGTAAATACCGTAATGGTATTTACTGTTCCCATTGCGATAAACGTTGTCACTGATTTTTCTACCATACAACCGCCTAATATTAATGGCTAAATTTGATTAGCACAATTTTTACCTGCGATATAACCATAGAACATTGCCATAGAGTGGCTAACCCCTTTCATACAAATTGGGTATTCCACGGCAACACGGTTACCCTGTACGTTACCTGCCACATACAATCCTTTGATCACATTACGATCCACATCATAGGTATGTGAATCTTCATCACTTTCTAAGCCACCTAAACAGGTTAACATCGTCGTCGTGACAAAACGCACTGCATAGAATGGTCCTTGGTTAATAGCAAACAAACGTGATGGCGATTTAGCAAAATCTTCATCATAACCGGCTTGTGCTAATTGGTTGTAACGTTCAATGGATTTCAATGCGGTTTCTTGATCAATATCTAATTGAGCAAGCAATTCTGGCAAAGTATCTGCAACCAGCACATTACCTTCATCCACTTCATGTTGGAACTCTTTATCGCCAATATGACTGAGTGAACATTTCGGATGATTTTTCACTTCATCATTGTCGTAATAAGACACGGTGCCATGTGCTGCTGGCATATAGGCAAGTTGTTCACGCCATTGGTTATCAAAGAGTTGATAACAGATATTATCTGGCTGCATTTCAATTTGATTTTCCAATTGTTGACCCGGTACTTCTTCGTTCATAAAGCGTTTGCCATGTTTGTTTAAGAATAAGAATGGGTTATTACCTAAGCCACCTGCCATACCAAATGGACCACCCATGTTGTGAGTCATTGGAGCATGATGTTGTTGGATTCTTGCTCCGATTTGAGCACCAAGTTTATGACCATCACCAGTATTGGTTAAATTACCTTCCACGTCACGGTTGAGCCAAATATTTTTCACCCCACTTTCACTGATTTCAGGGCAATAGTGATCCACCATTTTTTTATTGCTACCGTAATCCCCTGTGGCTAACACCACGCCACGTTTGGCGATAATGCGAACGTATTTACCTGTTGCGGCATTACGAGCAATTACGCCTGTCACTTTGTCGCCGTCTTTCAATAATTTTTCCACAAAGTGACCAAAGCGTGCATCAACATTACCTGTATCTAATGCTTTTTGGAAGTTAGCATTAATCATCGGTGCTTGGCTTGGTACAAAATGCACGGATGTCGGATAAGTTGGGTAATCTTCGTTTTTATAGTTATAATGAGGTGGTAAAGGATGTTCCATTGGCTCTAAGAAGAAATCCGCATGCTCATCTGGTACTGGAGAGCGTTGGGTTTCACAAATCCACATATCCGGTTTCGCACTAATAAACCAATCAAATACATCGGCACAGTTTTTCGCCCAGCGAGAAACGATCGGACGTTTGATACGATAGCTACATTCACGCATAAAACGGTCGACCATTTCATCCACATTGAAATTATCTCGTCCCCAACGAGCTTGGACTTTACCATTGATAATGGCATATTCCCCACTACGACATTGTGGACTGTCAGCTTTCTCAATAACAACGACTTTCGCCCCTTCTTCCGCAGCGGCACGCACCGCACAAGTACCTGCTACACCACAACCGACAATCACCACATCGGTTTCAATGTTTTCTTCAATTTGAGATTCATCCACCGAAAGTTCATCTGGTAACCAAGGTAACTCAGGCAATTTATTTTTACTCATTTTTGTTCCAGTGGCTTTAGCAATAATCCGATCTACGGCTTCTAATACAGATTGACAGCTTTCCGTTGCACCACTCACTACATCAACATCATCGGTACCGTCTTTTTCTTTAATACGGCGAGCCATTTCAGTAAAGGCATCAATCGTCACCCCAGGCGCTAAACTCTTTCCTGTCACATCAATTTTTTGGATAGAAACTCTGTCTAAGGTTACTTCCACATGAACCATACCATGGAAATCAGCAAAACGTTCTACATAAGTACCGGGTACAAATTCTTTGCGTGGTGCTTGTTTATTTAGATAGGATTTTTCTTCTTTCTCCATTGAAGGGCCAATAATATCCCATACCGTTTCTGGCACATGGCGAGCTTTACAATCTTCAATGTGCATGAAATTTAAGACTTCTTCACCGTCTTGGACTTTTTGCAACCAACGTGGCTCAACAATTAATGCTTTACCCACGGATACTAAATCAAAACCATGAGCAAAGGCATTATCCAAATCTTTCGCTTGTTTAATACTACCCACGCCCATTACTGGAATTTTTGCCAAGGTTTCAGAACGGTTTTGAATTAATTTATCAATTAACGGTTGTTTGTCGTGTAAATCAATAATAGATGTTTGCACTGCCTGACCAGTGGAGAAATGTAAATAATCCAGCCCTTTGTGAGCTAATTTCTCTAGCAAGAATAAGGTGTCATCATAATTAATCCCCGGTTTTTCCAATTCTTCAGGTGAAAAACGATAGCCGACAACAAAGGGTTTATCACCCAAACATTTTTTAACTGTGGATTTTACCACATCCACAATCGCTAATGGAAATCTAGCTCGTTTTTCAATATCTCCACCCCATTGGTCATCACGACGATTAGAGTGCGGTGAAAAGAATTGTTGAATTAAATAGGTATTGGCCCCATGAATTTCTACCCCAGCAAAGCCTGCTTTAATCGCTCTTTCGGTGGCTAAACCAAAATCAACAATCAATTGTTCAATTTCATCTACAGTTAATGCTTTCGGTTCAACACAACCGTGACGACAGGCTGCAATTGCACTAGGCGCAATCGCTACACTACCATCAGGAAGTAGTTCAGGGCGAACCATACGTCCACCATGATAAATTTGCATAATTGGCACCGAACCTTGTTGTTTGATTGCTTCTGCAATTTTGGCTAATCCTGCAATATGATCATCGGTAGATAAGCCGACACCACCGGGAAATGCCATACCATTACGTTGCACATAACCACACTCCACCACAATCGCCCCCACATCTTTGGCACGTTCACGATAGTAAGTGACTAATTCATCATTCACAAAACCATTTTCATCGGCAGATTGCGTGGTCATTGGTGCCATAAATACCCGATTTTTCAGTGTTAGGCCAGATGCTAGCGTTAATTGTTCAAAAGCAGTTGTCATATATAAAATCCCCTTGATTTTTTATGTTATTTGGTTAAGCCTAAGGCATTATCTAATAAAAGCGTAATCGCTAAACTGGCAGAATAACCATCTTTTGGTCGTTCTGTAATTACTTGTCCTGTGCTTGCATTCATCCAGTTATTTGCGTGCCATACTCGTCCAACTGAACCTTGCATAATCAAGAAAGGTAATGCTGGGATTGTGGCATCCAGGCTCAATTGGTATTGGTTTTTACGAGCATGCCAATTTTCCATGCCTGCATAACCTGCGGTCATAGCACGTTGTTGACCATTGGTCACTTTTGCCCAGTTAAAATTCAAACCATAGCTATCCATTGGACGACTTTTAAACGGTCCAGATAAAATCACTCCAGTGCTGGCAAATGTGGATAACCCACCATAGGTGACATCATCAAACATCCGTGACACACTGGCATAAGCACTTAATGTGGTTGCACTTGGATGAGTTTCACTTCCACCATCTAAACGCCAGAATAATTTTTTCACTCCAGCGTGCATGCCCGTTGTGCCACTCAACTGTTTTTTATCGGTGACTAAGGGATCTACATCCACAAATCGGTGTGTATTATGGAAGAAAGTAAGCTCCCAAGTTAATGGATATTTGCTTTGGCTATTTCGCCATTCTTCTTTACGTGCAAGGCTAGCTAGCCATAAGTTTCCTGTGGCATGTTTATCATTCCAACCACTTTCCCAACCATTCGTAAATGGGAAATCTTGGTATGTTCGCCAACCACTGGCACTCAATTCTAAACTCGGAGATAAATTATATGCCACACGTCCACCCCAAGCCGAATAAATCACAGGGCTAAAGGTAGCGGTTTTATGTAACAATGGATTTACACAACTAAATTCAAAATTACACAAAGATTTGCCGTAATAAAACCCGGGATTACTTCTACCCACTTCAATAGACAAACGATCATCAAACAGTTTTTGTTCATAGGTTAATTTTGTTAAATGAGCAACTTTAGGGATATAGGGTGGTGGATTACCCACTAAAATATCGCCCGCTTGAAAACCAAAATCAAAATTTTTATGATATGGCGCCCAAGCGTAGGAAAAATGTAAGTGACCTCCTTTTATAGAAGCTAATTTTTGTAAGTCAGCATCAAATCCAGCCATCACAATAACAAGTTGTTCATTTTTCCCTTTTTGAATTCCCATATCAAAGTTATCAAAATAGAGATAAGATGACATTAAGTGCGGTTTAATTCCGTGCTGTTCTAACCAGTTACCTACATCACTTAATGGTTTTTGTGTTTCTGTTTCTGCTTGAACTGTAGTGGTTGCCCCCAACATTAACATTGAGTAACATAACCCTTGCATTAATTTAGAAGTATTGATTTTCATAACAACCCCTTAGTTATTTTTTACTTTTAATTTAAACCCAACAAGAGCACCGATAATAGATACGGCAATCATGGCAATAAATGAAGAACTATAAGTACCTAATGTGCTTAGCAACAAGGCACAGGCATAAGGTGATAAAATACCTGCGGCGAAGTTAAACATCATGGTAAAACCAGATACTTTACCAATCACTTCTTTCGGATAGGTTCTAGCAATGAAAGATAAAATAATTGGTGAAATGAAACTTTGGAATAAACCTAGAATAAGTAAACAAATAATTAATCCGGCAGTTTCGGTGTATTGTGTAATAACAAAACTAAAAATTGCGGAAATTAAGAAACAGACTAAAATAACTAAGTTATCCTTTTGTCCTTTTAGCCAAATACCTGCAACAGCACCACCGAGTGGTGAACCGATGGCATAGGCAATAGAATAGTAGAACATTAAGTCTGCTCCGTGAATTTGCCCTAAACCTAATTCCGTACCAATAAAACCAGCTCCCACAGAGTTTACGGATTGTTGTAACCAAGTACTACAAAATAGACTAACAACACCAATGAGAACTAATGGTTGTAAGAGTTTAAATTCAGTAGCTGTTTGTTGCATCGGAGATGGTACATCAAGCTCAACTGGTTCTAATTTCGGACAGAAAATCACAATTAAAGTAAGGACAATACCGGTTAAATTAATTAAAGAAAGATAATAGAAAACGGTTCCCCAATCTTCCACATAAGTCACTAAACGAGGAACTAACACAAAGCCAATCGCAATCCCGATAGAGACTGCCATACCTTGCAAACCTGTTACTATGCCATGTTCATTTTGTTTAAACCATTGTCTTGCCACAAGCGTAATGGACACCATAATCGGTCCTGTACCTAAACCTTGAAATGCACGGCTCAAGAAAATGCCCCACACTTCATTGCCTAGATTGGCCATCACCACGTTACCGCAGATAACCAGTGCCAAACAAAGCACATAAATTTTCGTTACGCCAAATTTATCTACCAAAATACCGCCAGCCATCACGGATAATACGATAAATAAATTAAACGTACTCATTGATGCGGTAATAATAGTCGGTGGAGCAAGATGAGAAGAAGATGAAATACTGTCAACAATGGTAACTGGTGCAATGAGAATTAATGACGTTGATGCGGTGACAATAAACATCACAAATAACACGAACCATCTAAATTTGGAATACATAAATAACTCCTTTGTTAGTGCTTATGGGAATGAGAAAAGTGTCGATATGAACTACTTGTTATTTTTCGTACGATATAACTATGCTGTAGAGCAAGAGAAAGTGGAAATGTGATTTCTGTAAATGGTTATTTATTTTTTGCATAACTAAAAACAGCTTAATTGAGATGTTTAATTGAGATGTTCAATAGGGTGTTTTTATCGCGGACGATTAAGTAAGTTGCCAGTTACATTTCTTCAATACTTTTCCGTATCAATACGGAAAATTTCGCTATGTACATTTTGGCTTAAATAATTATGATAATAACTAGACATTTCATTTTTAAGCGACAACAACGCAGGTAGAACTGAAACAGTTATCGGTTCTGATTGTTCATCAATTTATTGGGGAGAATATTATGTTAGCAAAAAATTTCCTATGGGGTGGGGCAGTAGCCGCCCATCAATTGGAAGGTGGCTGGAAAGAAGGGAACAAAGGATTAAGTGTTGCCGATGTGATGACCGCTGGAGCCCATGGTGTAGAACGTGAAATTACCGATGGTGTGTTACCTGGTAAATATTATCCAAACCATGAAGCCATCGATTTTTATCATCGCTATAAAGAAGATATTGCCCTGTTTGCGGAAATGGGGTTTAAATGTTTTCGTACGTCGATTGCTTGGACAAGAATATTTCCGAAAGGCGATGAACTTGAGCCCAATGAAGCGGGATTACAATTTTATGATGCGTTGTTTGATGAATGTTTAAAGAATGGCATAGAACCGGTGATTACGCTCTCTCATTTCGAAATTCCCTATCATTTAGTCACCCAATATGGTGGTTTTCGTAATCGTAAGTTAATTGACTTTTTTGAGCGTTTTGCACGGGTTTGTTTTGAGCGTTTTCATCAAAAAGTGAAATATTGGATGACTTTTAATGAAATTAATAATCAAGCCAATTTTAATCGTGACTTTACTACTTTCACCAATTCTGGCTTAGTGTTTAACGACGGAGATAATCGTGAAGCTATTATGTATCAAGCCGCACATTATGAATTGGTAGCCAGTGCTCGTGCGGTGAAAATTGCTCATGAAATTAATCCTGCACTAAAAGTGGGCTGTATGATTCAATTTAGCCCTATTTACCCTGCTACTTGCCGCCCGGAAGATGTGTTGATGTCACAAAAATCCATGCAAAAACGCTTTTATTTTGCTGATGTACATAGTTTTGGGCGTTATCCGAAACACATTACTGAATATTGGACAAGAAAAAATATTGTTATTGATTTTACTGAGCAAGATCAAGCGGATCTGTTGGCAGGTACCGTAGATTATATAGGCTTTAGTTATTATATGTCTTTCGTTACCCAATATAATCCTGATAACCCTTATTTTGATTACGGCGAAGAGACGGATTTCGTGCAAAATGATTTTGTGCCACGTTCCGATTGGGGCTGGCAGATTGATCCCGTAGGCTTGCGGTATTCGTTAAATTACCTCACTGATACCTATCGTTTGCCATTGTTTATTGTAGAAAATGGTTTCGGAGCGATTGATGAACCGAGTGATGATGGTATGGTACATGATGATTATCGTATTGATTATTTAAAAGCGCATATTGAGCAAATGAAAAAAGCGGTGGACGAAGACGGTGTCGTATTAATGGGATATACTCCTTGGGGTTGTATTGATTTAGTTTCTGCCGGCACGGGTGAGATGAAAAAACGCTATGGTTTTATTTATGTGGATAAAGACAATCAGGGCAACGGTAGTCTTGCTCGTTCTCGTAAAAAATCATTTTATTGGTATCAACAGGTTATTCAAACAAATGGTGAACAATTATAAGGAGAGTTGTATGAAAAAAGCATTAATTATTTGTGCCGCGGGCATGTCTTCTTCGTTAATGGCAAAAAAAACCACGGATTTTTTAAAATCCAAAGAACATGATATTAGCATTGATGCGGTATCTGCTACTGAAGGGCAAAAAGCCATTGAATCTGGGGCGTTTGATTTGTATTTAATCAGTCCGCAAACAAAAATGTATTTGGCGAAATTTACTGAACTCGGGCAAAAAGTAGGTAAACCTGTGGAAAGTATTCCACCACAGGCCTATGTACCCATTCCTATGGGCGTTGAGAAATTAGCCAATTTGGTGTTGGAAAAAATCTAGCCTAAGCAAAGGGGTAGGGTATGTTTAATAAAAAAGAAATTGCCATTTTGCAATATTTATTCGACAACCAAGATCGCTTTGTCACTAGTGAGCAATTGGGATTGCAGTTAAATTGCTCTGACCGTACCATACGTCATTATATTAAAAGCCTTAATTCGGAATTGCCCCAATACGGGGCAAGTTTGCTGGCAAAACAAGGAAATGGCTATCAATTACAGATTGAAAATCTCGATCAATTTAGACCGCAGTTACAGCTTAGCCGTCCGCGTAGAGCAATTGAAAACAAGCAGGATCGGCAAAAATATATTTTACAACAACTTTGTTTTAATCAACCGCATATTTTATTTGATCGGCTTGAACAAGAGCTGTTTGTCAGTCGTTCGACCTTGTCGGCGGATTTTAAAGAAATCAGTGATCTGATTAAACCCTATCAATTAATTTTACGAAGTAAAGCCAATCAAGGAGTAAGCATTCAGGGCAGTGAACAAAATTACCGCAGTTTTATCATGGATTATTTCTTTAAGGAAAATTTCGGTGATGCCATTAATCGTTATATTGGTAACGCTATTTTTGTCGATGAAATTCGTTTTGAACAGTTACTACAAATTATTTTAGAAGAATGTCGCAAAGGTAAATTGTATTTGGCAGATTTTATGTTACAAAATTTAGCTTTGCATATTTTATTGGCAATTAAGCGGATTAAAACAGGGCATAAACTGAATATTAACCTTGATCAACATGAATTAAACGAACATGTCAATGAAAGTCGAGTGGCAGAAAATATTATTGCTAGAATTAAAGCGGAAAATCATGTGAGCATGCCACAAAGTGAAATTGATTATATTACTTTGCAGTTACTCGCCAAAGGCAAACGCCATTCTTCTCAGCTTTCTGAGCAAGCTCAACAACAAGCAGAAATTAAACGACGGATTGAACAAATTGAGCAAGCCTTACAAGTTCAATTACAAGATGATGAAAGCTTATTGCAAGCTATTTCGCAGCATTTGCAGTTACTCATCACAAGACTAAAAAATCATATCACATTGGAGAATCCCCTTTGTCAAGAAATTAAGCAAAATTACCAAGGGATTTTTCAATTAGTGCGGTCAAATTTTGCCGAGTTTCCAGCATTTGACGGCATGGAAGTCAGTGATGATGAATATTCCTATTTAACCTTGCATATTCTCGGTGCTATTGAGCGTTATCAAAATAAGAAAAAATTAAATGTACTGGTAGTTTGCGCTACGGGCTATAGCGCGGCACAATTTATTAAAAATCGCCTTGCCTACGAGTTTAATGACAGCCTGAATATTAAAGATGTGGTGAGTTATTATGAATTAAGCGATCAGGTGTTGGCAGGTATTGATTTTATTGTATCTTCAGTGGATTTGTCTAATTTGGTATTTAAAGTACCGGTGATCCATTCTAGTATTTTTCTTAAAAATGAAGAATTTGAGAAAATTAGACAACTTATTAAACAGCTTAAAACCCATGATGTGCCGTTTGATCCTATTTTACCGACAGATTCGCTTAATCAGAATAAGCAAGACTTATTATTACGTTTTTTCCGCCCTGATTATTTTCTGCTCGGTGAACAAGGGATCAGTAAAAAGCAACTTATCGGACAACTTATTGATCGTTGTGCTGGGCAGGAAAATGAAAAATATGTGCGCCGTATGCGTGAGCAAATTCAGCAACGAGAAAATTTAAGTTCAGTGGCATTTAGCCCTTATCTTGCAGTGCCACATCCGATAAAACCCGTGGGCGAACAATGTAAAATTGCCGTGGGACTTGTGCCAAAAGGATTAGTTTGGGATGAAATGCATCCCCATATTCAGCTAGTATTTTTAATTTCACCATCACAATATGGCAATGCAGATCTAAAGGTTATTACCTCTGCCATGGTGAAATTAAGTGAGGATGAACGAGCCCAGCAAAAAATGGCACAATGCCAAGATTTCGATCAATTTATTCAACTTTTTTCATCATTTATCTAGGAGTATCCACATGGAACAACAAACTATGTCGCAAGAAGATCTACAGGTGGTCGCTTTTGAAATTATTGTCCACAGTGGCGATGCCCGCAGTCTTATTCATCAAGCCCTGAGTTTAATGAAACAAGGGGAATTTAGCCAAGCACAATGCCAGTTAGATGAAGCCAATAAAAATTTATTGGAAGCACATAAATCGCAAACAAGTCTGTTAAAAGACTATGCCTGCGGTACGGTGATCAACATGGAAATTATTATGGTGCATGCACAAGACCATTTAATGTCAACCATGTTATTACATGAAATCGCCCTTGAATTTTTAGCATTGCATCAAAAAATAGCGGAGCAGGTATAGTATGTCAACGCTTTCCCATCGCCAACAAATGACCTTGCGATCGTTATATTTCAATCGCTTTTTATGGGTACGTTATGCGGCAGCCTTGTTATTTTTTACCACGTTATTATGGACTTGTGCCATGTGGTTATCACAAGCCAGCCTATTGGTCATACCTGCGGTGTTGTTATTGTTACTTGGCACGGCCTATGTGGAACAAGTCAGACTTTATTATCGCCATAATGCTCAAGCCCCTTGGACGTACGCTATTTTTAAACTGCTTTTAATCAGTCATGTAGGGTTATTGGGTTTGTTGTTTACGCCCTATGCCAAGGCATTATTCCCTTTTGTTCGAGATCCACACAGCATTGTATTGGTGGGATATATGGGGATTGCTATTTTGTTGATAAGTGGGGTATTGCGAAAACTATACCGTATCCGCACTAACCAAGACAGCCATTATCATCATATTATAGCGTACCAAAAACAACTCAACTTAAAAGGAGATTCCCGATGAATGGTATCTTTCAATTGCTCGAAAAATATTTAATGGGTCCAATGGCAAAAATTGCAGCCTTTAAATCCGTGCGTGCCATTATGGCAGCAGGGATTGCCAGTATTACCTTTACCATTGTAGGATCGCTATTTTTGGTATTTAATGTATTACCCACCACGTTCACTTTTTTACAAGATTTTTTCAATGACACTTTTTTTAGAATCAGCGATCTTTATTTGCTCGTGTATAAAGCCAGTATGGGTATTTTAGCGATTTATTTTGTGATCGTTATTAGTTATGAATACACCAAAATTCATCAACAGGAAGATGAATTGAATGTCTCGCCGTTAAATGGGGCGTTATTAGCAGTGTTTGCCTTTTTCCTATGTGTACCAGAATTATTGTTCGTGGATGGTAAAATGCAACTATTGGCGGCCAGCAAGACGCTGAACGGTTGGACGATTGGTGGCAATGGACCCGACCGACTTGGTACCGTGGGGATTTTCACGGCCATTATTATGGCATTATTATCGGTAAAAATTTACTGTTTTTGTGTGAAACGCAATTTCGTGATTAAAATGCCCGAAGCCGTTCCTGAAGGTGTGGCACGTTCCTTTACGGCCTTAATTCCAGCTTTTGCGGTGGCATTGGTGGTATTAGTGATTAACGGTACTTTTGTGCTCCTTGGTACAGATATTTTCAAAGTAATTGCTATTCCTTTTGCTTTTGTCACTGACATTGCCAACAGTTGGCTTGGTTTAATGGTGATTTTGTTCTTAATCCACGCCTTATGGATTGTCGGTATTCACGGTGCTAGCCTAATTATGGCATTTGTAAAACCGATTTTACTGATTAATCTACAAGCTAACATTAACGGCGAAGTTGTTCCTTATGCGGGAGAGTTTAATAATAGTTTTGTGTTGTTAGGCGGCTCAGGCGCTACGCTCGGTTTAACTTTGTTTATTGCTTTTCTTGCTCGTTCCCAACAATTACGTATTTTGGGTAAAGCATCTGTTGCTCCCGGCATTTTTAATATTAACGAACCAATCATCTTTGGCTTGCCAATTGTTTATAATCCTTATTTAGCCATTCCATTCTTTTTTGCCCCAATGGTCAGCGCATCTCTTGCTTATTGGGCGATTAAATTAGAATGGATTAACCCAATTATTGCCTATATTCCTTGGCCATCTCCTGCGGGTATTGGTGCATTTATTGGTACGGCGGGCGATTGGCGAGCATCTATTTTAGCATTGCTTTGCGCTGTGGTCGCTTGGTTAATTTATCTACCGTTTATTAGAATGTATGACAATAAATTGTATAAAGAAGAACAAGTCGCGGTGCAGGCATAAAACGGTGGTAAAAAAGACCGCACTTTTAACAATGAATTATCAGTGAAAAGTAACAGGAGTAAAATATGGCATTTGCAGAAAATTTCTTATGGGGCGGTGCGATTGCAGCTAATCAAGCAGAAGGCGGTGTATTAGAAGGCGGTCGGGGACTGTCCAATGTGGACTTAATTCCCCACGGCGAAGACAGGTTAGCGGTGATCAAAGGGGAGCTGAAAATGTTTGACTTTGATGATCTGCATTTTTATCCGGGGGTCAACGCCATTGATATGTATCATCATTATCTTGATGACATTAGATTGTTTGCTGAAATGGGGTTTAAAACTTTTCGTTTATCCATTTCTTGGGCTCGTATTTTTCCTAAAGGGGATGAGCTTGAACCTAATGAAGAAGGTTTGCTTTTCTATGAAAAGCTATTTAAAGAAATGCGTAAATATAATATTGAACCTTTGGTTACCCTAGCCCATTTTGAGATCCCAATGCACTTAGTGAAAGAATATGGATCGTGGCGAAATCGTAAAGTTATTGATTTTTTCTGCCGTTATGCAGAAACGGTATTTAAACGCTATAAAGGGCTGGTTAAATATTGGCTGACGGTCAATGAAATTAATATCTTATTGCATGGATCTTTTATGGGCGCAGGGCTTTATTTTGAGCCAAGTGAAAACAAAACCCATGTAAAATATCAAGCCGCGCATAATCAATTAGTGGCTAGTAGTCGTGCTACCAAAATTGCTCATGAAATTGATCCGGAAAATAAAATAGGTTGTATGTTAGCAGCCGGCGTGCATTATCCCTACAGTTGTCATCCACAAGATTATTGGGCAACTATTGAACGGGATCATCATGAATATTTCTTTACTGATGTGCAAGCCCGTGGTTATTATCCAAGTTACGCACTTAAATTTTTTGAGCGTGAACACATTGATCTGCATGCAGAGCCGAGTGATTTTGACGATCTTAAACATACGGTAGATTTTGTTTCCTTTTCCTATTATTGTTCTCGTACGATCAGTGGCGTAGAAGGTCATGGTGAACTGAATCCGGGCAATTTGTTACAATCGACCAAAAATGAATACCTCGCTAGTTCCCAATGGGGCTGGCAAATTGATCCATTAGGGTTACGTAGCACCTTAAATGTCATGTACGATCGTTATCAAAAACCGCTATTTATTGTGGAAAATGGTTTAGGGGCGATTGACGAACCTGATGCCAATGGTTACGTAGAAGATGATTATCGTATTGATTATTTACGTTCCCATATTGCAGCGATGAAAGATGCGGTGGAAATTGATGGGGTAGATTTGATTGGTTATACCACATGGGGATGTATTGATCTGGTGTCTGCTGGCACAGGACAAATGAGCAAGCGTTATGGCTTTATTTATGTGGATCTTGATGATGCTGGACAAGGGAGTCTAAAACGTACACCTAAAAAATCTTTCTATTGGTATAAAAAAGTTATTGCATCAAACGGCGAAGATCTCGCTTAAACGGCGATTTTTCGCCACTATCATTCGCCATTATCTCCGCATAATGGCGACATCATCAGTTAATTTAGGAGAAAATCCGCTATGAACGGCATCTTTCAATTGCTCGAAAAATATTTAATGGGTCCAATGGCAAAAATTGCAGCCTTTAAATCCGTGCGTGCCATTATGGCAGCAGGGATCGCCAGTATCACCTTTACCATTGTAGGATCATTTTTCTTAGTGTTTAATGTATTGCCCCAAACCTTTAGTTTCCTACAAGGCTTTTTTGATGATACCTTTTTCCGTATCAGTGATCTGTATATTTTGGTTTATAAAGCGACCATGGGCTTGTTGGCATTGTATTTTGTAATTGTGATTGGCTATGAATACACTAAAATTCATGAACAGGAAGATGACATCAAGGTTTCCCCTTTAAATGGTGCTTTACTCGCGGTGTTTGCTTTTTTCTTGTGTGTGCCGGAACTGTTTTATGCAGACGGAAGAATTCAGCTGTTTAGCGATGCCAACACGATTAATGGTTGGACAATTGGTGGCAGTGGCCCCGATCGTATGGGAACAGTAGGGATCTTCACGGCGATTATCATGTCTTTACTCACTGTTAAAATTTATTGCCTTTGCGTGAAACGCAATTGGGTAATCAAAATGCCTGAAGCTGTTCCAGAAGGGGTTGCTCGTTCCTTTACGGCATTAATCCCTGCCTTTGCGGTCGCATTGGTGGTATTAATCATTAGCGGTACTTTCGTTGCATTGGGTACAGATATTTTTAAAGTGATCGCGATTCCTTTTGCTTTCGTTACAGACATTGCGAATAGTTGGCTCGGTTTAATGGTGATCTTCTTTTTAATCCATGCCCTTTGGATCGTGGGTATTCATGGTGCAAATATTATCACTTCTTTCTTAGTCCCGATTGTGTTAAGTAATCTACAAGCTAATGCTAACGGCGCCAATATTCCTTTTGCTGGTGAATTTTACAACAGTTTTGTGTTTCTTGGTGGATCGGGTGGTACATTAGGTTTAACCTTGTTTATCGCTTTTCTCGCTCGCTCTCAACAATTGCGAATCTTAGGTAAAGCATCCATTGCACCGGGAATCTTCAATATTAACGAACCGATTATTTTCGGCTTACCTATTGTTTATAACCCTTATTTAGCCATTCCGTTCTTCCTTTCCCCTATGGTGACAGCGTCCATGGCATATTGGTCAATTAAACTCCATCTCGTCAGTCCAATTATCGCTGCCGTTCCTTGGCCATCCCCAGCCGGTATTGGTGCATTTATTGGTACCGCGGGTGACTGGCGTGCTGCGCTATTAGCCTTGTCCTGCGTATTTGTCTCTTGGCTGATTTATCTGCCATTTGTGAAAGTGTATGATAATAAGTTGTTTAGGGAAGAGAGTAGTACAGACTAAATCAGTAAAATGATCATTATGCTCAAAAACTGCGGTGGGAATCACCGCATTATTATCTGATAATGAAATAATGCTGTTATGGTGTAACGCATTACATAGTTTATCAGTTCAATAAATCGTTTAGGCTAACGGCTTTTTTACATAATTCTGAAAATTCGCTGTAATTAACGTCGATTTTTTGATACATTACGCATAATTTTTCTATATCTTATTTAACGAACATCTATTAGCGGAATTCTTATGTTATTCAAAAAAATTCGGGGTTTATTCTCCAATGATTTATCTATTGATTTAGGTACAGCAAATACTTTAATTTATGTAAAAGATCAAGGGATTGTACTTGATGAACCTTCTGTGGTGGCAATTCGTCAAGGGCGAGCAGGGCAACGTAGTATTGCAGCGGTGGGTAAAGACGCTAAAATGATGCTAGGTCGTACTTCCAACAATATTGAAGCTATTCGTCCGATGAAAGACGGTGTAATCGCCGATTTCTTTGTGACGGAAAAGATGTTGCAATACTTTATTAAACAAGTACATAGTGGTAATTTCCTGCGTCCAAGTCCACGCGTGTTAATTTGTGTGCCGGCAGGGGCAACGCAAGTTGAACGTCGTGCCATTAAAGAATCAGCAATTGGTGCTGGCGCCAGAGAAGTCTATTTAATTGAAGAACCGATGGCGGCGGCAATTGGTGCGGGATTGCCAGTATCTACCCCAACTGGGTCAATGGTGATTGATATCGGTGGCGGGACCACAGAAATTGCGGTGATTGCTCTAAATGGTTTAGCTTATTCTTCTTCCGTGCGTATTGGTGGAGATAAATTTGACGAAGCGATTATTTCTTATGTGCGTAAAACCTTTGGTTCGATCATTGGTGAAGCTACCGCAGAGCGCATTAAACATGAAATCGGTGTGGCTTATATTGAATCTGATGACGATGTACTTGAATTAGAAGTTCACGGCTTGAATTTATCCGAAGGTGTGCCACGTCCATTTACCCTGACTTCTCGTGATGTGTTAGAAGCCATTAGTCAGCCATTAAAAGGCATTATTGATTCAATTCGTTCTGCTTTAGAAGAATGTAAACCTGAGCATGCTGCCGATATTTATGAATACGGTATCGTATTAACCGGCGGCGGCGCCTTATTACGTAATATTGCACACTTAGTCAGTAAAGAAACTGGCGTACGTGTCGTGGTGGCAGATAATCCATTAACTTGTGTTGCATTAGGTGGTGGAGAAGCTTTGCATATGATTGATATGCATGGTGGCGATATTTTTAGTGATGATATTTAAATAAATACAGTGAAAAAAGTGCGGTGATAAATTTTCTATTTTTGCACCGCACTTTTTACTTTGTTTTGGATTGGCTATGAAACCTATTTTCGGAAAAGCCCCGCCATTGGGATTACGTTTATTTCTCGCCGTAACAGCCTCTATTGTGCTGATTCTTTCTGACGGGCAAAGTAATGCGATGATTAAAGCGCGTAGTGCGCTGGAAACCTTTGTCGGTGGTTTATATTATTTAGCTAATACTCCTCATACAGTGCTTGATAGTGTTTCTGACAATCTCATTGATACCAATAAACTGCAAATTGAAAATCGCGTATTGAAAGCACAATTACGAGAAAAAAATGCGGATTTATTATTGTTGGATCAATTAAAAGTAGAAAATCAACGCCTACGTTTATTACTCAATTCGCCATTACGCACTGATGAATATAAAAAAATTGCCGAAGTATTAACCGCAGAAAGTGATACTTATCGTCAACAAGTGGTGATTAATCAAGGCAGAGGAACGGGGGCCTATGTGGGGCAACCAGTGATTGATGAACGTGGCGTGGTTGGGCAAATTATCTCAGCCGGTGAAGATAGTTCTCGAGTCTTGTTATTGACAGATGTTACTCACTCTATTCCTGTGCAGGTATTGCGTAATGATGTACGAACCATTGCAAGTGGAACTGGTCGGGCAGATGAACTATCCCTTGATAATGTGCCACGTTCAGTGGATATTGTAAAAGGGGATTTACTGGTGACTTCTGGTTTAGGAGGGCGTTTCCCAGAAGGTTATCCCGTTGCGGTGGTTGAGACTGTTTCTCGAGATGGTTCTAACTATTTTGCTACTATTACCGCTAAACCCTTGGCTTCCTTAGAACGATTACGTTATGTTTTACTCCTTTGGTCCAGTGCGGAAGATATGCATAAGGTTCAGGCACTTTCACCGGAAGAAGTACGTAATGCTGTGCAACAACGATTAGGGAATACATCTAATATACGACCGAAAAAAGAAAAAGCAACGGATGAACAAGAACAACATATACTGCATCCAACGGATGATAATAGTACTGAAAGTTTACCGGTGGAAATGAATTTAAATGATACTCAGTTTGATCTTGAGTTAAAAGAACATCGGGAGGAAGATTAATGAACGGACGTTTTTTTATTCAAGTTATTAGCTTACTCTGTATTTTTGTAGTGGCACTAGTATTAGAAATTGCCCCTTGGCCAGCTGGTTTCCAAAGTTTCAAACCAGCTTGGTTAGTGTTAGTATTAACGTATTGGTCATTATCTATTCCGGAAAAAGTCAGTATTGGATCGGCGTTTGTGCTTGGTGTTATTTGGGATCTGGTGCTAGGCTCTGTGATGGGCGTGCATGCTCTAGTGCTTTCAGTGTTTATGTACGTAGTCGCAAAAAATCATTCTGTATTAAGCAATCTCTCCCTTTTACAACAGAGTTTACTCACTGTTTTATTGGTATTTTGTATTCGTATCGGCATTTTCTTGATTGAATGGACGATGCATAATGCTACTTTTCAATGGCAAGAAATCTTTGGCGCATTAATTAGCGGGCTACTTTGGCCTTGGGTATTTCTATTATTACGCAAGATCAGGTTGAAATTGCAGATCAATGAATAAATTTACCCGATTGGTTTTGCCGAAAATGATCACTATTTTTTTACCGTATTTGAATTGTGAATGATATATTTCTGAAAAATTATTATACTAATAGTTCTGATGTTTATAGTTAATAACATTATTTATTGATTATTATTTAAATTAAAACACTAATAAAATCTAAAATTACAAAATTTTGTCTAAATTTACCGTAGTTTAACCATATAAATTCTGTGGCAAAATAAGCAAAACTCGCTTAAAATCCAATCTGTATCTAAATTTTATTTATCAAGAGAACGTCACTATGTCTAAACCACTCAATTTTGTCATGATTTCCCCACACTTTCCAACCAACTTTGAAACTTTTGCAGTGCGAATGAAAGAAAAAGGCATAAATACCTTGGGGATCGCTGATACACCTTACGAACAGCTTAGCGAGAATTTACGCCATGCTTTAACGGAATATTATCGCGTAGATAATATGGAAGACTATGATCAGGTTTATCGTGCGGTGGGGTATTTTGCACATAAATATGGTCGTATTGATCGTATAGAATCGCACAATGAATATTGGCTTGAATTGGATGCAAAATTACGAACAGATTTCAATGTGTTTGGTTACAAAAATAAGGATATGCTTGCGATTAAAACCAAAGCACAGATGAAAGAAGTGTTCCGTCAAACTGGATTAAAAGTTGCTCAGGGGAAAGTATTTAAAACGGATGATGAAGCCCGTCAATTAGCCAATAAGTTCAATTTCCCCGTGATTATTAAACCAAACTCAGGTGTTGGAGCCAGTGATACCTATAAAATAAAAAGTGCGGATGAATTAGAAACCTTTTTTGCTTATAAAAATCCGCAAGTTGAATACATTATGGAAGAATTTATTGATGGTGATATTGTAACCTTTGATGGCTTAACTAATCACGATGGTCACATTGTATTCTATTCTAGCCTTGAATATTCGGAAGCCGTATTAGACACCGTAGAAAAAGATGGTGATATGTTCTACTATGTGCCACGTGATATTGCCCCTGAACTTATTGAATTAGGTAAACAATGTGTGGATGCTTTTGGTGTGCGTGAACGTTTCTTCCATTTCGAATTTTTCCGCGTGAAGAAAACAGGGGAATTTTTACCACTTGAAATTAACTGTCGCCCGCCGGGTGGTTTAACCATTGATATGTGGAATTATGCTAACGATTTTGACGTTTTCAAAGAATACGCTAACGTGGTGACAGAAAATAAATTTTATACAAATATTACGCATCCTTGGAATGTGGTATATATTTCTCGTAAAGCCAATCAAAACTATGCTAATACTATTGAACAGGTGTGTGAGAAATTTGCCGGCAATATTATTAGCGTACAAAGCGTGCCGGGAGTATTTGCTAAAATTATGGGGGAACACGGCATTTTAGCTCGTGCAGAGAGCATTGAGAAAATGCGCGAAATTGTACAATTTGCTCAGCAAAAACAGTAATACAGGAATAAAACTATGCATTTTGAAAGAAGAAGTCAGTGGAGCGGTGAATTAGGACGTGAAATGCACTTTAATGTGTATGGTCATGCTGGTAAGCCGGTTATCGTATTTCCATCATCAGGTGGAAATCAAAACGAGTATGGCAATTTTGGCATGATTGATGCTTGCCGTTCTTTTATTGAACGTGGCTTAATTAAATTCTATACACCAGATTCTTATGACAACGAGTCTTGGTTGGCGACATGGAAAAGTGCTCATGATATGGCATTAGCTCACAACGCCTATGATCGTTATATTGTCCATGAGCTCGTACCATTAATTCGTCATGAATCACAATGGAATGGATCCATGATTGCTACTGGTTGTAGCATGGGAGCATTCCATGCAATTAATTTTGCCTTACGTCATCCAGATTTATTTGATACGGCTATTGCCTTAAGTGGCGTATATGACGCTCGTTTCTTTACAGGCGATTTTGGTAGTGATCAAGCAGTGTATTTTAATTCACCGATTGATTATGTCGCAAATCAAAATGATGAGTGGTTTTTAGCACGTTATCGCCAAAATCATTATGTAGTGGCGGTCGGTCAAGGTGCTTGGGAAGAACAGCATATCGCTGATACATCACGTCTACAACAAGTTTTCAATAGCAAAGCTATTAGTGCTTGGTTTGATTTCTGGGGAAGTGATGTAGATCATGACTGGCCCTGGTGGCGAGTACAAATGCCGTTTTTCTTAGGTAAGCTAGAAGAACAAGGGGTTATTTAATTTGATTTAGTATTAACCTTGAATTTACAAGGTCAATAAGAGTACTACGATACTTCGTGTTGGTGTTAGTAGACTAAAAGGTATCTTTCGATACCTTTTAGTTTAAATGCAGTCTTCATTATTTCCGAGAATGTAATCCTTTTTTCTCCAATCCACGGTAAATCAATTGCTGTTGAATAATGGTAATCAAATTCGATACTAACCAGTATAATACCAAGCCTGACGGGAACCATAAGAAGAAAACGGTAAAGATCACAGGCATAAAGGTCATCACTTTTTGTTGCATTGGATCTGCCACTGGGGTGGGTGACATTTTTTGTAACAGGAACATCGATGCGCCCATTAATAATGGCAAAATATAATACGGATCTTGTGCCGATAAGTCTTGAATCCAACCAAAGAATGGAGCATGGCGTAACTCTACCGCTTCCATAAATGTCCAGTATAACGCAATGAAGATTGGCATTTGTACAAGAATCGGTAAGCAACCTCCCATTGGGTTGACTTTTTCTTCTTTGTACAATTTCATCATTTCCTGACTCATACGTTGACGATCATCGCCGAAACGTTCACGCATTTCCTGCATTTTGGGTTGCAACATCCGCATTTTCGCCATGGAGGTGTATTGTGCTTTAGTGAGTGGGTATAAGATCCCTTTCACAATGATAGTAACGCACATAATTGCCACACCCCAGTTCACCACAATACTTTGGATAAAGGTTAATAACTTAAATAACGGTTTTGCAATAAACCATGCCCAACCATAGTCAACAGTTAAATCAAGGTGATTGGTGACGTCGCCCATCTTGTTTTGTAATTTAGGGCCTGTCCAAAGTTGACTTTTGATCGTATCACTTGCTCCGGCTGGAACAGTCAAGATGGGACCACGATAGCCGATAAAACCCATGCCGTTATTGGTGCTCGTGTAAAGTTGATTATCTGCATCTTGATTCGGGATCCAAGCAGACACGAAATAATGTTGTAACACCGCAACCCAACCTGCTTTAGTATTAATCGCTAAGTTGTTTTTCCCCATATCTTCAAAACTATATTTTTTATAGTTGGTTTCAGATGAAGAATAGGCACCACCAGTATAAGTTGGCATTGCCATACTACCTGAATTTTCCACTAAAGTGTGTTTTAACTGACCATAAGGTTGTACTTCAATCGCTGTATCACTGTTATTTTGAATTTCATAATTCACTTCAACTGCATATTCACCGCGTTTTAACACAAAGACTTTACGATAAGTTACACCATTCTGGCTAAAGATTAATGGCACTCGTAATTCATTTTGACCATCAGCGAGTGCAAAGTTATCACCATCTACCTGATACGCTGCACGACCTGCCGCACTATCAATACCGTTTTTCCCCACTAAACCACTTTGTGCAACATAAACTTTGTTCGCATTATTTTCTAATAATACTAAACGTTGTTGGCTATTGAGTTGCGCGGCATAATCTAATAGGCTGCTTGCCACCACATCACCGCCTAAGGTATCCACTTTTAAGCTAAATACGTCATTAGTTAGGGTGATAATGCGACCTTGAGTCGTTCCATCAACCATTGATGCAGATCCAGTTGAGCTGGTTGGCGTATCATTAGATACCGCAGAAACCGCGGTTTGTTGTGCCACTGGTTTAGGTGCTTTGTCAATTTCCCATTGTTGGTAAACAAGGAACGAAATAAATAGTAGAGCAAGAGCTAATAAGCTACGATTATTCATCAGTTGTTCTCTTTGTGATTATTGTTATCATTTTTCGGCGGAACAGGATCGAATCCACCAGCGTTTAAAGGATGACATTTTAATATACGTTTAAGCGTAAGCCAACCACCTTTTGCAACTCCGTGCGTTTTTATTGCTTCAATACCATAACAAGAACAAGTTGGCACAAATCGACACCGTGGACCGATTAACGGACTAATTGCAATTTGATAAACACGAATTAGTTTGATGAGAACTTTTTCGCCAAACGAATGTGACGTTGCCATAATTTTTCTAAAATTTGGGTTAAGGTTGAATTGTCTAATTTTCCAATCCCTGCTTTTGCCACAATCACAAAATCATAATGGGGCAAATGATGTTGTAACAAACGAAAACTTTCGCGGCATAAACGTTTAATGCGATTACGATCGTGGGCTCTTTTCAGATGTTTTTTGGCTACTGCTAAACCTAAACGTGGATGTTCTACGTTATTTGGGCGTGCAAGAATAGTGATTTCAGGTGCAGAAGAACGGATCGGCTGTTGAAAGACGTATTTGAAATGTTCGGGAGTCAACAAACGTAACTCCCTAGAAAAGTTTAGCTTAACCACGCTAAAGCGCAAGGATTAAGCTGATAAACTTTTACGACCTTTAGCACGACGACGAGCTAAAACTTGACGGCCGTTTTTAGTTGCCATACGAGCACGGAAACCGTGAGTACGACTACGTTTTAATACAGAAGGTTGAAATGTACGTTTCATATTAAAATTCACCTAAATCAAAAATAGTTATTGATCGCTTTATTCACCAATGCCGTTGCAGACGCGAACAAAACACAAATTACTTGAAAACAAAAGGTATTCAAAGTTATCTAAAAGTTAAGGAACGAGATTTTACTCATAAAATCCTCGCTCGTCAAATTAGAATCAGCCAAATCAAGCAATTATTGATTAAAAATCTACAAATTATCTTATTTATATTTTGCAACTACTTGATTTTTCTTTATAAAAAATCGCTAAAAAAGAGTAGGCAAATTATACGGATTTTGCTAAAAATCTCAAGTAATTTTTTTGATCCTTTTATGAAGATCTTTCAACGTTTTTATTGTAGAATTAAATAAGTTTACACCGCACTTTTCTGTTAGATTCTTAGCTTTATAACATAATTAATTGATATTAAAACAAAAATGAACATTGACTTTTCAGCGCTATGGCAAGATTGCCTTTTACAATTACAGGATCAAGTGTCTTCCAACGACTTTAATATGTGGTTACGTCCTTTGCAAGCAGATGCTAATAACGAAAACCTTATGATTTTATATGCATCTAATATCTTTATTAAAAATTGGGTAGAAAGCCACTATTTAGAAAAAATCATCCAAATTACCCAGCAATTAAGCCAAAATCCAAATTTGGTGGTGAAATTGCAGGAAGGGACCAGACCAGCACCGCAAAAACAGGTCAATATTTCAGAGCAAACAAATAACTATAGTGTGGTAGAAAATTCAACAAGTTCTGAATCAAATACGTTCCGTACCAATTTGAATCCGCACTATGTGTTTGATAACTTTGTCGGTGGCAAATCCAATCAATTGGCTCGTTCTGCTGGCTTAAAAGTGTCCAAACATCCGGGGGATACATTAGCTAATCCGTTATTTTTATATGGTAGTACCGGTTTAGGTAAAACTCACTTATTACATGCTATTGGCAACGCTATTCTGGAAGATAATCCGAATGCCCGTATTGTGTATATTCATTCAGAACGTTATGTACAAGAAATGGTAAAAGCATTAAAAACCGAACGTTTAGAACAGTTTAAGAAATTTTATCGTTCATTAGATGTCCTCTTAATTGATGATATTCAATTTTTTGCTGGTAAAAGTGGAACACAAGAAGAATTTTTTCATACTTTTAATTCCTTATTTGAAGGGGGACGACAAATTATTCTGACTTCAGATCGCTTACCAAAAGGCATTGAAAACTTTACAGAACGTTTAACATCTCGTTTTGGGGTGGGCTTAACCTTACAAATTCAACCTCCTGAGTTGGAAACTCGTATTGCCATTTTGTTGAAAAAAGCGGAAGAAAAAAATTTAAATTTGCCGGAAGAAGTCGCCTTTTTTATTGCCGAAAGATTACGTACCAATGTTAGGGATCTTGAAGGCGCGTTGAACCGTGTGCAAGCCTATGCGGAATTTACTGGCAAACCTATTACCCGAGATTTTGCTGAAGAAACCTTAAAAGATATTTTGGCATTACAAGAAAAGTTAGTGACGATTGAAAATATCCAAAAAGTGGTAGCAGAATATTACCGTATTAAGGTGTCCGATTTAAAATCCAAAAATCGTTCACGTTCGGTGGCTCGCCCACGACAATTAGCTATGGCATTAGCCAAAGAACTGACTAATCGTAGCTTACCTGAAATTGGTAAGAATTTTGGTGATCGCGATCATACCACGGTATTACATGCTTGCCGTAAAACTTTAGAATTACGTGAAACCGATAGTAATATTGAAGAAGATTGGATAAATTTAAACCGCACTTTATCTGCTTAATTTTACGTTTAATCAATAGGAAGATCACTATGCAACTGATTATTTCAAGAGAAGATCTATTAAAACCACTCCAACAAGTTTGCGGTGTATTAAGTAATCGCCCGAATATTCCTGTATTAAACAATGTGTTATTGCAAATTAATGGTAATATTCTGACCATTACAGGAACAGATTTAGAAGTGGAACTTTCTACACAAGTGCTATTACAAAATAGTGCAGAGGGTAATTTCACTATTCCCGCTAGGAAATTCTTAGAAATTTGCCGAAATTTGCCTGATGGTGCCACCATTACGGTGGATTTTGAAGAAGATCGAGCGCTTATCCGTTCAGGTCGTACCAAATTTAATTTGACGACTTTCTCGGCAGACGAATACCCAAATCTGACCAACTGGCAATCAGAAGTGAATTTTACCGTTACACAAAGCATTGTTCGTCGTTTAATTGATGCGACCCAGTTTTCTATGGCAAATAATGATGCTCGTTATGCGTTAAACGGAATGAAATTAGAAACGGAAGGAAATTTATTGCGTACTGTTTCAACAGATGGACACCGTTTAGCTGTTTGTACTATTGCCCTTGAACAAGATTTACAAAATTATGCTGTAATCGTACCGCGCAAAGGCGTATTAGAACTGGCGAAATTACTTGATCCAAATAGTGAAGAACCAGTGAACTTACAAATTGGCACAAATAATCTGCGAGTACAATTGGGGGCGTTGGTGTTTACAACTAAACTCATTGATGGACGTTTTCCTGACTATCGCCGTGTGCTACCACGCAATGCTGATCGTATTTTGGAAGGGGATTGGGAAACCTTAAAACAATCCTTTGTGCGGGCTGCGATTCTTTCTACGGATCGTGTTCGTACCGTTCGTTTACAGTTAAGTGAAAATCAACTTCGTATTTTGGCCACTAACCAAGAACATGAAGAAGTGGAAGAAACCTTAGATGTGTCCTACCAAAGCGAAGAAATGGAAATCGGTTTTAATGCCAGCTATGTGTTAGATGTACTTAATGCGTTAAAATGTAAACGTGTACGCATGCGGTTAATTGATGCCTCGTCAAGCTGTTTGATTGAAGATTGCCAAGATAGCAGTGCAGAATATGTTATTATGCCGATGCGTTTATAAAAACATTCGTAAAATCGACCGCACTTTATGGCTATTTCTCGCTTACTTATTGAAAATTTTCGTAATTTTACCGCCGTGGATCTTGAATTTGACCACGGCTTTAACTTTTTGATCGGCAATAACGGTAGCGGCAAAACCAACTTATTAGAAAGTCTTTTCTATTTAGGGCATGGCAGATCCTTTAAAAGTAACGTTACTACCCGAATTATTCGTTATGAACAACCACATTTCACCCTACACGGCAAAATTCAAGAACAACAACATCAATGGTCGGTGGGTTTACAAAAACTGCGTAAAGATGGCACTACCTTAGTGAAAATCAACGGTGAGGATGGTAATAAAATTTCCGATCTTGCCCATTTACTCCCGATGCAGATTATCACACCAGAAGGTTTAACCTTATTAAATGGTGGACCAAGTTACCGCCGGGCGTTTTTAGATTGGGGACTTTTTCATCATCACAGCAGTTTTCATTCGGCTTGGTCAGCCCTCAATCGCTTACTCAAACAACGTAACTCCGCCTTACAACAAAGTTATGATTATGCTCCGCTTAGAATCTGGGATATTGAACTTGCTAAATTGGCACATCAAGTCACCCAATGGCGTGCGGAATATGCGCAAGCATTAACGCCAGCCATTGAACAAACCTGTCGATTATTTTTACCTGAGTTAGAAATTCAATTAAGTTTTCATCAAGGTTGGGAAAAAGGCAGTGATTATGCTGATCTATTACGAGAAAATTTCCAACGAGATAAACAAATCGGCTACACGGTTTCTGGTCCGCAAAAAGCGGATTTTCGTTTTAAATCTAATGGATTGCCGGTGGAAGATGTGCTTTCTCGTGGTCAACTCAAATTACTGATGTGTGCCTTACGACTTGCTCAAGGTGAGCATTTAATGCAACAAAAAAACCGTCATTGTATTTTCTTGATTGATGATTTTGCATCAGAATTAGATCAAATCAAACGTGCCTTGTTAGCGGAACGCTTACAACAAAGCCGGTCACAGGTATTTATCACCGCCATAACACAGGATCAACTAGCTCAAATGCAGGTGGAGAAACATTGTAGTTTCAGGCTACAAGAAGGTAATATTACGCTCCTCGCGGAATAAACTGCGGTGATTTTTCCTTCATTTTTCTTAATGAATAAACGGGGGGATAGCAATGTGACAGTTTGCCATATTATGCTATAATCCGCAGCCTAATTCATAATTTTTGATGCCATAATGGAACAGCTATCTTGTCAACTATTTCATAGTGATTGCCAAATAATAATGCGTGATCTTGCTAATAAAAATCAGCAAGTTGATCATATTATCACTGATCCTCCTTATGCGATTTCTCAACATAACAATTTTCATACTTTAAATAATCCAAGAAAAGGCGTTGATTTTGGGACATGGGATTGGGGATTTGATCCCGCTTTCTGGCTTGAAAGCGCTTACCCTTTATTAGCAAGTAATGGTTCCATGATTATTTTCTGTTCATATCGTTTTATTTCGCAAATTACCCACAAAATTGAAAGTTTAGGAGGGGTAGTGAAAGATATTATGGTGTGGCAAAAAGCCAATCCGATGCCAAGAAATATTCATCGTCGTTATGTACAAGATATGGAATTTATTATTTGGGCGGTCAAATCTAAAAAGAGTAAATGGGTTTTTAATAAGCCTGAAGATAAACCTTATCAACGAGGATTCTTTCAAACACCCACGTTATTAGGTAAAGAGAGAACTGCACATCCGACCCAAAAACCCATTCGTTTAATGCATGAAATTATTAAAATTCATACTCATCCGGGACAACTTATTTTTGACCCCTTTATGGGGGTGGGTTCAACTGGTGTAGCTAGCCTAGACTTAAATCGGCGTTTTTTAGGTTGTGAACAAGATCTCCAGTGGTTTGAATTAGCACAGATAAGATTAAATTTGGGTTAAAACAACATTATACCTTAGTGAGTAATGAGTAAAGTGCGGTAAAAATCACCGCACTTTGGCAACCATACTCGTAATGCTATTTTTGACTACAGACGGCAATAAAATTCAGTTTTTTCTCAGGATCATTAAACACCTTAAACATTTTTTTAAAGGTTTCTCTGTTCTCTGATTTCATAGCATTAGAAACAATACGTAATGCCCCCAAAATACCTTCATCATGGATCATGCCTTTCGGGGATAACAAGCTCATTTCCCCATTAAAACTATCCACATTACGGAATCCACTGTCTTTAAATAATTGTACCCACCCATCATGAGTGAGTGGCGTGACGGTAATATTAATCGCTTCTCGTAATTGCTTAATAATTGGCTCTGCTTCCGTGGTGGTTAACATCACATCATGGGTTAATAGTAAACCGTTTGGTTTTAACACACGAAAATATTCTTCCACGGCTTTCATTTTTGCTTGCACGGGTAACATGGTTAACATTGCTTCATTAATCACAATATCAAAGCTATTATCTTCAAAAGGCAATTTCATGGCATTGGCTCGCTGTACATGAATTTTGTCTTGTAAACCATTTGCTGCGATATTTTTCTTCGCTTTTTCTAACGCTAGTTCATCCAGATCCACACCTTCAATATGGCAACCAAATTGTTTGGCAAGACTAATAGCAGTGGTTCCCATATTACAGGCGACTTCAAGTACTTTCTTACTGGCATCAAAATCACCGTTGGCAATTAACCAGTCTGTGGCTTTTTTACCGCCCGGGCGTAACCGCGTTTTACCTAAACGAGCTAAAAAATTATGTCCGACTTCATCTTTTTTCATCTTGCTTTCTCCCGCAATAAAATACTTGACTAAATATATCAGATTTTAGAATAAGAAAAATAAAAAAATGCGGTAAACATTGATCTACACCAAAATTTACCGCATTTTGCTATCAAAATTTCATTATTCTCTTGTACCATACACCACAATGGTTTTGCCATGAGCCGAAATCAAATGCTCATCTTCTAACATCTTTAAAATCCGCCCCACGGTTTCCCTTGAGCATCCTACCATTTGTCCAATTTCTTGACGGGTGATTTTAATTTGCATCCCTTCTGGATGGGTCATCGCATCTGGCATTTTGGCAAGATTTAACAGGGTCTGAGCAATACGCCCCGTCACATCCAAGAATGCCAAATTTTTTACTTGTTGTGATGTGGTTCTTAAACGTCTTGCTAATTGTCCGGCTAAGATCATCAGTACATCAGGGTTGACTTGTACTAACTGACGGAATTTTTTATAAGAAATCTCGGCTACTTCGCAAGTGGTTTTGGCACGAATCCATGCTGAACGCACGTCATTTTCATTAAATAAACCCGCTTCGCCAAAGAAATCACCAGACCCCAAATAGGTCAATAGCATTTCTTTGCCGTCTTCATCTTTGGTGGATACAGATGCTGACCCTTTAATTAAATAATATAGGGTCTCTGCCTTTTCACCGGCATGAATAATGCTTGTTTTCATTGAATATTTATGAATATGACAATGAGAAACGAACCATTCTAAGGTAGGATCCAAAGTATGAGCAGGTTTCTTTTCTTGATTCACATCAAGTTGCTGTACTTGTTCTGGCATAAATAACCTCTTTGTTCTAATAACCGATAGGCTTTGTTATCTCTCCTGTGCTATGTATTGAGATAAACAAACCTAACGTAGAAAATCCGTTTTATTTTTAATATCAATAGTTTCATGTAATTCTGACCAAACGATAACTGCTTTTTGTTGCCGGATTTGATCGAGTAAATTTTCTGTTTTCTGCGCTAAAGATAATTCTTCAACACCGTAATCTGTTCCTTCTCGCAAAATAAAACTTTCTACAATGTTAACCAACGTATCTTCTTCAAGTGCTTGCCAAGGAATTATCATGTTAATTTATCATTATTTATTAGGCAAACAATTGCTCAATTAGTTGCCATTGATGTTCAAAACTTTGATTTGTTGTACGGCGAAAATTCGTCCGGACATAACGCATAAACTGTCCTTCACAAAAAGTGACTAAATAACTCGCGATGACGCGTTCATCAAGAGAAAAGGTTTTACCTTCGCGTAATTTTCGGATTTGTAAGATATTCACGAATTGTAATTCTAAGCGATCAAAAAATTGAGCGGCACGAACTTGTAATTTAGCGTCTTCAAACATTAACGCATGACCAGTAAGAATCCGGGTCATGCCCGGATTTTTACGAGCAAAATCTAAGATCATTTGTAAAATATCATGTACTCGATTTTGGGTATTGGTTTCTAATTTTGTCGATTGTGAAATTCGAATAAATAAATTCTGTTCAATATTTTCAATCAAGGCTTCAAACATTTTAGTTTTGCTAGGGAAATAACGATACAAAGCAGCTTCCGACACCCCCACAGCTTCGGCTAAACGTGCCGTTGTCATACGCTCCATGCCACGTTCGGAATGAAGCATACTTGCCAACACGGCTAACACTTGCTGACGGCGTTCTTTAACACTACGCTTTTCTATTTTGGGTACAGATTTTTCCACCATAGCAGGCTCAATATCTGCAATTTCCAACTGTTCTACCATTATTTATTTACTCGCATTATTGTTTTCCTGAATGTCCAAAACCACCCTCACCACGGTCTGTTTGAGTAAATTCTTCCACAATATTAAATTCCGCCTGTAGCACTGGCACAAAAACTAATTGTGCAATACGATCGCCCACTTCAATTTTAAATGGTTGCTTACCACGATTCCATATAGAAACCATCAACGGTCCTTGATAATCGCTGTCAATTAACCCCACCAAGTTACCTAATACAATACCATGTTTATGCCCTAAACCTGAACGTGGTAAAATTACGGCAGCTAAATTCGGGTCAGCAATATAAATAGATAATCCGGTTGGAATTAATTGAGTTTCACCCGGTTGAATTTCAACACTTTGTTCAATTAATGCACGCAAATCTAACCCTGCGGAACCTATAGTAGCATAACTAGGTAACGGAAATTCGTTGCCAATACGGCGATCTAAAATTTTAACATCAATTTTTTTCATGTTCTTTTGCATGGTACCTCTCAACTATTTTATTGACTAATTGTTGCGCTAACTGCTGTTTACCGGTTTCAGGTAACTGTTCTGAGCCATTCTGCCAGAACAATTTTAACGCATTTTGCTCTGCCCCGAAAACCTGTCCATTCGACACATCATTCGCACAAATCATATCCAACTTTTTACGTAACAATTTATCTTGTGCATATTGCTCTACTTGTTGGGTTTCAGCCGCAAATCCTACGGTAAATGGACGATTTTCGGTTAAATGCCCCACATCAGATACAATATCTGGATTTTTCACCAAAGTAAGTTGCATTTCATTAGTAGATTTTTTGATTTTTTGTTCGGCAATGTCCGCTACTCGATAATCTGCTACTGCCGCACAGGCAATAAATATGTGATTTTTCACCGCACTTTCAAGGGCAATTTGCCACATTTGTTGAGCAGAAAGCACATTAATTCGATTAACCTTGCTTGGTGTGGGTAAATTAACGGGTCCACTAATTAACGTCACATTTGCCCCACGTTGAGCAAAAGCCCTTGCTATGGCAAACCCCATTTTCCCTGAACTATGATTACTAATATAACGTACAGGATCAATCGCTTCTTGCGTTGGACCAGCGGTAATCACAATATCTAAGCCAACTAAATCTGATGAACGAGAAAAATATTGCTCAACGGTGGCGAAAATTTCCTGTGGTTCTGACATTCGTCCCATCCCCACATCGCCACAGGCTTGTTCTCCACTGTTTGGACCGATAAATAAAATTCCACGTCGTTGTAAAGATTGAATATTTTGTTGTGTTATCACTTGGCGGTACATTTGCTGATTCATGGCGGGAGCTAACAAAATTGGCGCGGATGTGGCTAAACAAAGGGTAGAAAGTAGATCATTTGCCATGCCGACATTCAGTCGAGCAATAAAATCCGCACTCGCTGGTGCCACGACGACTAGCTCAGCCCATTTGGCTAATTCAATATGCCCCATCGCTAATTCCGCTTGTGGATCAAGCAGAGATTGTGCGACGGCATGACCTGAAATCGCTTGTAATGTTAAAGGTGTAACAAATTCGGCGGCGGCTGGGGTTAAAACTGTTCTCACTTCTGCTCCCGCTTTACGCAATAAGCGAATAAATTCAATGGTTTTATAAGCCGCAATACCACCGGTTATCCCCACTACGATTCGTTTATTTGGTAAATTTGCCATTGTTAGTCCTCTTTCACTTCTATTTGATCATTTTACTGCAATTTTAACGAATAAAACATAAGATTTTTTGATCTGTATTCCAAAACTCGCATAAATTTCTCGCCAAGCATGCTAAATTACTACAAAGTGAAATGCAATATGTTGAAAATTTATCATTTGGAATATAAGCATGAAAATGTCTCCTTTAATGCCCCGAGAAAAACTATTACAATTCGGTGCAACCGCGTTGACGGATGATGAACTGTTAGCTATTTTCTTACGTACTGGCATTAAAGGCTGTCCCGTAATGCAACTTTCCCGATCGGTAATACAGAATTTTGGTTCCTTGCGTGGTTTGATTTCTGCCAATCAAAAACAATTTTGTGCTTTCAAAGGTATTGGTATTACCCAGTTTATCCAACTACAAGCCAGCACCGAAATGACCAGACGTTATTTGTTAGAAGAAATTAAATTCTCCCATATTTTTAATCAGTCAGAAATCGTACGGCTATATTTGCAAGCGGAAATGGAACGCCATGAACGAGAAATCTTTCTAGTGTTATTTTTGAACAATCAGCATCAACTGATTAAACAAGAAGAAATGTTCTTAGGGTCTGTCAATTCTGCCAGTGTTTATCCGAGAGAAATCATTAAGACCGCCTTATATTGTAATGCTTCTGCTCTCATTCTGGCACACAACCACCCATCTGGTTTAGCCCAACCGAGTGATTCAGATTTTATCCTCACAAACAAAATTAAACAAGCCGCAGAATTCATGGAAATTCGCATTTTAGATCACTTTATTATCGGTAAGGGTTGCTATTTTTCCTTTGCTGAAAAGGGTTATTTATAGGATCCAACATTGGATCATTTTCACGAAGAAGCGAAAATCTTAGGTCTTTTTCGTAGAAAATGTATTTTTTCCTTGAGAAAGTCGAATTATGTGAGTATAATTCACAACCTTTAATATAGTAAGCGGGTCGGCTACAGCGACCTGACGAGGTGGCTATCAAGGCTCTCCTTGAAATTGTATCCGAACCGTAAGCTCGAGCTTATATTTAATTATTGGAGTTTATTATGTCAAGAGTCTGTCAAGTAACAGGCAAGCGTCCAGCCGTTGGTAACAACCGCTCGCACGCATTGAATGCGACTAAACGTCGTTTTCTACCTAACTTACACACTCACCGTTTTTGGGTTGAGAGTGAAAACCGTTTCGTGACTTTACGCTTAACAGCGAAAGGAATGCGGATTATTGATAAAAAAGGCATTGATGCAGTTTTAGCTGACATTCGTGCTCGTGGCGAGAAAATCTAAGGAGCTAAAATATGGCAGCTAAAGGTGCTCGTGAGAAAATTAGATTAGTTTCCACTGCTGAAACTGGTCATTTCTACACAACAACAAAAAACAAACGTAATATGCCTGAGAAAATGGAAATCAAAAAATTTGATCCTGTGGTGCGTAAACACGTTGTTTATAAAGAAGCAAAAATCAAATAATTTGATTTTAAACAGAATGAAAGACCCGACTCGATCGGGTTTTTTTATAGGTAAATTTTAAGGAAAACAATATGCCCGAATTACCCGAAGTGGAAACCGCTAAAAATGGTATTGCGCCTTATCTTACGGGTTTTACCATTGAAAAAATTATTGTTCGGCAAACTAAATTACGCTGGCAAGTGTCGCCTGAATTAAGCCAGCTTTCTTTGGTCAAAATCACCGCACTTTCACGCCGTGCTAAATATTTGATTATCCATACCGAACAGGGGTTTATTATTGGTCATTTGGGTATGTCGGGTTCAGTGCGTATTGTGGAAAATAATGATCCCGTGGAAAAGCACGATCATCTTGATATGATAATGAATAACGGCAAAATCATGCGTTACAACGATCCTCGCCGTTTTGGGGCGTGGTTATGGACGGATAATTTAGATAATTTCCACTTGTTTATGAAACTCGGTCCTGAACCTCTTTCTGATCAATTTAGCGCCGATTATTTATTTAAAAAATCTCGTAAAAAACACACCGCACTTAAAGTCTTTCTAATGGATAATGCTGTTGTAGTAGGTGTTGGCAATATTTATGCCAACGAAGTGCTATTTCAATGTGGGCTGCACCCCCAAAAATTAGCGGGTACGATCACTAAAAAACAAGCAGAATTACTCGTCGCCACCATTAAAAAAGAGCTACAACGAGCCATTCAACAAGGCGGCACTACCCTAAAAGATTTTTTGCAACCTGACGGCAAACCCGGTTATTTTGCTCAAGAATTACAAATTTACGGCAAAGCAGGCAAAAACTGTCCAACGTGCGGTGCAAAAATTGAGAGTTTGCTCATCGGACAACGCAATAGTTTCTTTTGTACGAAGTGCCAGAAAAAATAGACAAAATAGAATATTGTGGATTAAAATACCCTTAGTTTTTGAAGTTATATAGGACAGATTATGGCGAACTGGAACGGCAAATACATCAGCCCTTATGCCGAACACGGTAAAAAGAGTGAACAGGTTAAAAAAATCACGGTATCCATTCCGATTAAAGTATTGGAAATTTTAACCAACGAACGCACGCGTCGCCAAATCAAAAACTTACGCCATGCCACCAACAGCGAATTACTATGCGAAGCCTTTTTACATGCGTTCACTGGTCAACCCCTCCCCACAGACGAAGATCTACTCAAAGATCGCAATAATGAAATTCCTGAAAATGCCAAAGATATTATGCGAGAGTTGGGGATTGATCCCGATGAGTGGGAATACTAGCTATCTTTCCCGTTGCAAAATCTGTTGAATCACCATCATGGTTTCCTGATCTTCTTCAATGATCACTTGGAGCATTTTTTCGTTTTCAAATTGACGTAAACTAGGGTCATAAGTTTCTGCCATAAGTTTTACCCCGTGGCGATTACGACCAAAAAATTCATTGCCAATTTCATGGACTTTATCTCTGTCTATCCCTAAGGCTTGTAGGGCTTGTTTACCTGCACGCAAGGCACTGTCAAAAGTTTCACGGACTTCAATATTGGATCCGGCACGGGTTAATTCAATGACATGAAAACGATCGTAGGCTCTGGCGATAATTTGGATATGCGGATTGATACTACGCACATGTTTGACAATTTGCGTGATTTTATTCGGATTATCTAAAGCTACAATCAATAATTTTGCCGTATCAATCCCAGCCCGCTTGAGCAAATCGGGATGGGTCGCATCACCAAAATAACTTTTAATACCTAATTTTTTCATTTGTCCAATTAAAGCCACATCATATTCAATAATGGTGGGATTAAAGCCACAAGAACGTAGTAAGCGGTTAATCACCTGTCCAAAGCGACCTAGCCCAATTAAGATAATTTCATTTTGTTCGTCAATGGGATCATTTGGACGTTTATCTTGTTTGTGAAAACGTGGCGCAATAAATTTTTGGTGCAAAATAATAAATACGGGGGTAAGTACCATGGATAACACTACAATTGCCGTCATGTTTGCCTGCATTTCGGCACTGATTACATTTTGTAAAGCGGCAGTAGAAAATAATACAAAAGCAAATTCTCCTCCTTGTGCCATGACTACAGCACGATCCAAAGAATCTTCTTGATTAGAACCTGTTAGCCTTGCCACAACATAAATTACCAATCCTTTCATTAACATCATGGCAAACACGCCACCAATAATCAGTAGCCAATGTTCAAATACATAAACAAGATCCAAACTCATGCCTACGCCTAAGAAGAATAAACCGAGCAATAAGCCTTTGAACGGGTCAATATCCACTTCAAGTTGGTGGCGGAAACTGGAATTAGAGAGCAATACTCCGGCGATAAATGCCCCAATGGCTAAGGATAAACCGCTGGCTTCCATTAATAAGGCAGAGCCTAACACCACAAATAAGGCGACCGCGGTCATCAGTTCGCGAATTTTGGTTTGGGCGGAAATTCTAAACAGAGGGTTAAAGCCCCAAATTCCCGCCACAATTAATAATGCCAATGCGCCAATAGCAATGGCAATGGATTGCCAAAAAGGAGCTTGTGCGTTTAAAACTTGACTGCTTTCAGGGGCAAGAAAGCTTACGACAGCTAACAACGGTACGATCAGCAGATCTTCAAATAGCAAAACGGCAATAATGCGTTTGCCTCGATCTGATGTCATTTCGCCACGATCACTTAGGGTTTGCATCACCACCGCAGTTGAAGTTAATACGAAGCCAGAACCTGCAATAAATGCCACTTGCCAGCTGGCACCATAAAGCATGCCAAGGGATGTGAGAAACACAATGGCTACCAGAATTTGCAGACTACCCATACCGAAAATATATTTTCGCAAGCCCCATAAATGCTTAGGTTGCATTTCCAGCCCGATGAGAAACAAAAACATCACAACACCAAGCTCGGCTAAATGGATAATGGATTGGGGATCGTTAAACAGTTGTAAGCCGAATGGTCCAATAATTAAGCCAGCGGCTAAATAACCTAATACAGCACCCAATCCGATTTTCTTAAAAAAAGGAACGACTAAAATCGCTGCCCCCAATAGGGTAACTACACTAACTAATTGATTTGTACTGCCGACATCTGCCATCTTTCCCCCGTATTTTTCTTGCTGTTTTAAGCGACACCATATTGCTCACGATAGGCTTGCATACTAACTAAATATTGACGATATTGGCTATCTTGCGAAATAAAGGTAATTAAATCGTCCATATCAATAATAGACAAAATTTCACATTGATAATCCCGTTCTACTTCTTGAATTGCTGACAATTCGCCTTTGCCTTTTTCTTTGCGGTTTAATGCAATGACCACCGCACTTAGGCTTGCACCGTTGGCTGCAATGATATCCATGGCTTCACGAATTGCCGTACCTGCGGTAATGACGTCATCTACCAATAATACTTTGCCTTGCAATGGTGAACCGATCAAATTCCCCCCTTCACCATGATCTTTGGCTTCTTTGCGGTTAAAGCAAACGGGTTTATCTAAACCAAATTGATTAAACAACGCCACCGAAACCGTTGTGCCAATGGGGATCCCTTTATAAGCAGGTCCAAAAATTACATCATAAGCCAAGCCACTGGCTTGAATAGCTTGTGCATAAAATTCGCCTAAACGGGCTAAATCTGCTCCCGTGTTAAATAAGCCAGCATTGAAAAAATACGGGCTTTTTCTGCCTGACTTTAGGGTAAATTCACCGAAACGTAACACATTGCGACTTAAGGCAAATTGGATAAATTGTTGTTTGTAATCTTGCATATTTGTCACCGCACTTTTATTGATTTAACGCTTCTCGCTGTGCCACAAAAATCTGCTCACAACCCTGTTTGGCTAAATCTAACAAGCTCAATAATTCTTGATGAGAAAAAGGTTCACCCTCTGCGGTGCCTTGCACTTCGATCATTCGCCCATCTTCCATCATCACCACATTCATATCGGTTTCGGCATTAGAATCTTCTACATATTCTAAATCGCACACGGCTTCACCATTCACAATACCGACTGAAATCGCTGATACTAACCCTTTGATTGGACTGGCTTTTAAGGTACCATTTGCGACTAAACCGTTGACCGCATCAATTAACGCTACGCAAGCTCCAGTAATTGAAGCCGTGCGAGTGCCACCGTCTGCTTGAATAACATCACAATCAAGTGTAATAGAGCGTTCGCCTAGGGCTTCAAGATCGATCATGGCACGCAAAGAACGCGCAATTAAGCGTTGAATTTCCATGGTGCGACCGCCCTGTTTGCCTTTCGCTGCTTCACGTTGCATACGACTATGGGTGGAACGTGGCAACATGCCGTATTCCGCCGTCACCCAACCTTGTCCCTGACCTTTGAGAAAACGAGGTACTGTTTCGTCCACACTGGCGGTACAAATCACTTTAGTTTCACCAAATTCCACTAATACTGAACCTTCGGCGTGTTTGGTGTAATGACGAGTAATTTTAATTGCACGAGGCGCATTATTGGCGCGGTTATTTGGACGCATGGTTTATTCCTTATTTTTGAAAAATTTAGTGGTTATTTTAACACGTAAAATGACAGAAACGAAATTTAACAGTACAATAAGAACGGTAAATAGATATAACAAGTTAAAGGATAAAAAATATGATTTACAGCATGACTGCTTTCGCCCGCTTTGAAATTAAAAAGGACTGGGGCGATGCCGTGTGGGAAATCCGCTCGGTAAATCAACGTTATTTGGAAAATTTCTTCCGTTTACCTGAACAATTTCGCGGCTTAGAAAACAGTTTACGTGAAAAACTTCGCCAAAATCTGATCCGTGGTAAAATTGAATGTAGCTTACGCATTGACACGAAAAAACAAACTGCGACAAGTTTGAGTTTAAATCAAGAACTTACTAAGCAGGTGATTCAATCCTTAAAATGGATTAAAGCGCAAGCAGGCGAGGGGGAAATTAATTTAACTGATGTATTGCGTTATCCGGGAGTAGTGGAAACACCAGAACAGGATTTAGATGTTATCAGCCAAGATTTATTGAACGGTTTTGATCAACTCCTTACTGAATTTATCGCCATGCGGGGTCGTGAGGGAGATAAACTCAAAGATGTGATTGAGCAACGCTTGCAAGCTATTGGGGTGGAAGCCGATAAAGTGCGGGCAAAAATGCCGGAGATTTTGCAATGGCAACGAGATCGTTTACAACAACGTTTTGATGAAATTAAGCTACAAGCCGATCCGATACGTTTAGAGCAGGAAATGGTGTTGTTGGCACAACGTATTGATGTAGCAGAAGAATTAGATCGTTTGCAAATGCATATTAAGGAAACGGGGTCTATCCTGAGAAAAGGCGGCGCAGTAGGTCGTAAGCTCGATTTTATGATGCAAGAACTTAATCGTGAATCCAATACTTTGGCATCTAAATCAATTAACGCAGAAACCACAGCATCTGCCGTAGAACTTAAAGTGTTAATTGAACAAATGCGTGAACAAATTCAAAATTTGGAGTAGGCGATGGCGATAATTTCTCTTCAACAATACCGATTAATTGAGATTGTGGGCGTGGATGCGGAAAAATATTTACAAGGACAGCTTACTTGTGATGTAACTAAGTTAGCTGTCGGTGAAAGCACAATGACCGCCCATTGTGATCCTAAAGGCAAAATGACATCCGTTTTCCGTTTAATTCGAGTGGCAAATGACCAATTTTATACGGTTATTCATCATTCGCTATTACCAATAGGATTAGATCAGTTAAAAAAATATGCGGTATTTTCTAAAGTCACGTTTACCGAACTTAATTTTCCACTGGTTGGCTTAATTGACGAAGAGAGTGAATTTTCGGCTCAAATTAGTGTGAAATTTGCTAACCGCTGTATTTTGATCAACCCTGAAAGTGCGGTGCAATTTAATGCAGATTCTACACAATGGGATTTAGCCGATATTCAACAAGGCTATCCGATTTTAACCGATAAAACCCAAGGGGAATTTATTCCACAAGCCTTGAATTTACAGGTCATTGAGCAGGCGATTTCTTTCCAAAAAGGCTGTTATATCGGACAAGAAACGGTGGCTCGAGCTAAATATCGTGGCACAAATAAGCGCGCCATGTTTGCTTTTAACGCTGAAACGAATTTGACACCAGACATTGGTAGTAGCATTGAAATGCAACTGGAAAGTGGTTGGCGTGCGACGGGTACAATTTTAACTGTGGTGAATATTGACGGCTTTTTGTGGTTGCAAGTGGTGTTAAACCAAGATACTCACGAAGAACAGCTATTTAGATTACCCAATTCAGAAGTTAGTCTGAAATTATTCAATTCAGTCCATTAAATTTAATTATATTTATTGCAAAAATATCCCCTTACTTAGCCTCATTAAAGGGGATATTGTGTCTATTTTTAAGTTCAAGACAGGCTATATAAAACTCATAGTATCTCTTTATTTTTTATAAGATTTTTCCGTTACTTTACAATAACGACGCGAGGTCTGACCACTCTGTATTATTGGAATAATACTCATTCCATGGTAAACTTTTCTTGAATACTAATTATTAGAGGTCAACATCATGGGATAGATGGTGACTAATTGGATTTTATGAACAAAAATTTATATAAAAAATATTGGGTAATGACTGCTTTAAGTGTATTACCTACCCTTGCTATGGCTGGAGAAATTGATGTAAAAAGGGAAGAAATTGTTATTTTCTCTCGTCTAGGCGAAGATCAGCTCAGTACAGCGATTGAGCAAATGAAAACACTATATCTTCAAACCAAAGATAAACTAGTGCGAGATGACTTAATTGCTTTATTAATGAAAAAAAATCGTTTTAGCGAAGTTGTATCAGTATGCTCAAATTGTAAATTGAGAGATTTCACTGAAAATGAGCTAGAAAATATCGCTAAAGCAGCTCGTAATATTAAGAAATATCAATATTCTCTTGCCTTATACGAGGAACTAAACCACCGTTTTAGTAAAAATTCTAATGGTCTGTTGGGATGTACATTAGTTTCCATTGATATGGGCGATTTTAATATGGCCAGACGTTATTTGACTAACTATCAAAAACGTTTTGGTAAAGATCGTGGATACATTGATGCCTCTACTTATTTGAATGACCGTACTGAAGGGGATATGGCAAAATTAGGACGTTTACAAAACGAACTAGCTTTGCACCCAGAAAACAAAGAAATCGCACTCCAATTATATCGTTTAGCGGCAAAATATAAAATTGATGTAGTAAGAGAACGAATTATCCAGAATTATCCTACTCTACTGACAGATAAGGATTTATTATGGCAAGAGTATGAGCATACCATTAATTTTGTTCAAGTTTCTAACTCTGATCCTGTATTACAAGAACAAGCCTATGCTAAATTATTGAATCTATCTAAAAAACTAGATAAAAATTCCCCGTTATATAAATCTGTTTTACAAGATCGTTTTGTTCTTGCCACTAAATTGAATAAAAATAAAGACGCAGAACAACTTTATTTAACCTTACAACAGCAATACGGCGATAATGAATTACCTAACTATGTGAAAGAAAGTTATGCTGATTACCTTTTAGCTTCGGGTTCTCCCTTTAAAGCATTAACTATTTATAAAGAAATTGAAAAACAGCAAATTGCTAAAAATCATAAAGCAGCACCTGAACTATTATTAAAACTATTCCGAGCCTCTAGTGATGCAGGTTATTTTGAACAAGCACAAACTTATTTAGATAGCATTAAAGCAACGCCGTATATCTTGGATTTCACCCAGAAACAACGTATTGCTAATCCATTGGCTGATGCAATCTATTATGCAAAGATTAATTTGAATACTTGGCGTGGTAAATCATCTGAAGCTCTTGCTTTATTAAATGAAAGACTAGCTGGCAAAAAAATGGATCCATGGGTAATGCTTGCTCGCAGTGAATTTGAGCGTTTTCATAATAATAATGATGATGCTCTCTATTGGGCAAATAAAGCTCAAGCATTTCTATTTGCAGAAAACCATTTAGCCGTGCAAGCGATGAAAACTCATATCGCCCTTGATAATGGTGATTATACTCAGGCAAGTAACATTATCAACCAGTTCACTGAACAACAAAGAAACTCACAAAAAAGTTTAATTGAACGCTATGAACTGGCTCGCAAAGCTCGTTTAGTTGGTTCTTTAGGACTTTCTCATCGAACCTCAAAAAATGCAGAAGGATTATCAAGTATTGGTAATGAATTTAACCAAGAATATTATCTCTACTCACCTAAAACTGAAGATGGGCATAGTATCTATTTGCATTATATTAATACCAAATCACCCGATATAAAATTTAAGAATAAATTCAGACTAGAGCGATTAGGGACAGGTCTAGATCTTAATTTTTATCCATTTAATTTAAATCTTGAAGTAGGGAGATATTTAAATTTAAACGATAAAATATTTGAACAATACCAACTAAAAAATAAAGTTTATCTGCAAACAAAGGCTAATTATAGATTAAACCAACGCTGGCAATTTAATCTTAATGCGTCTAAAAATGGAAGCAATACGCCTGTTAAAGCCATTTATCAAAATATTGACACAAAAAATATTGGACTTGGCATGGTTTATACTTACGCTGATTTATTTTCATTAGGTGCTAATTTCGGTTTAATGAAATTTGATGATGGTAATAAACGTAAAAATGCAAGTTTTTTGGCGAAAGTTCAGACGTTTGTGCATGATCTTTGGAATATCTCAAATTCATTACGTTTCGATTATATGAGAAATAGTAAAAATAATGAAAATATTTGGTATTACAACCCTCTTAATAGCCGTTCTTTAGAAACAGGAATAGATGTGAGCTATAACCAACCATTAAATTATGGTTTATCATTAAATCATCATTTTAATGCGACACTCGGACATCACTGGCAATCTGGTATTATTAATGCCTCTATTCCGTCTAATAAATCAAGCGAAAAAACATGGTCTATAAGTTATGGACATAATTGGCGTATAGATAAAAAAATAGAAATTTCTTATGAGGTGGGTCGTAAACGAAATATTTATGACGGAGAAGCTGAATACAATAATTTTGCGAATCTAGGTTTCTCAATTATTTTTTAATTTTAGGTTAGGATTTTATGAAAAATATTTATTTCTTTGGAATAATGCTATTAACAGCACTATTCTCAGTAACTGGTTATGCTAAGAATAATGAATATGGCGTATTGGCTTATCATTCTGTTGTTGAGGAAACAAATAAGGCAGGTACTAACTATTACTATCTACAAACGATTTCAGTACAACACCTAATTCAACATTTTAATTGGTTAAAAGAAAATAACTACCATGTAGTCAGTTGGCAACAAATAATTGATGCTGAAAAGGGTTCTACTACTTTACCAGATAAAGCAGTGTTACTCTCTTTTGATGATGGATACGAAACAATGTATAGTGTTATCTTTCCTTTATTGAAAGCCTATCACTATCCTGCTGTTTTCGCCCCAGTAGCGAGCTGGATAAATGCCCCTAAGAATGCCCAAATTCCATATAGCAATACTACTTTGCCTCGCTCAACAATGACAACTTGGGAACACATCAAAGAAATGTATCAAAGTGGGTTAGTTGAAATTGCCTCTCATAGCTATAATCAGCATTATGGTCACCCTGCTAATCCTGCTGGAAGTCAATTACCTACAATTATTGCAGCAAAATATGAAAATGGTAAATATGAAACTAAAGACCAATATATACAACGAATTGAAAAAGATTTTAAAGAATCTGCAAAAGATATAAAACGAGCTATCGGAAAATCTCCACAGATTATGGTATGGCCTTATGGGAATTTTACCACAGCGGCTATGATAGCAGCTAGTAAAGCTGGTATGTCATATTCTTTTTCTTTAGACGATGACAACTTAAATAAAGTTGGTGAACATAATATAGGACGCTTATTATTAGATCAAGAAACAAGTTTTGATGTGATAAAAGAATATTTAACTACTGGTTCTAAAGATTCCTTAATCATTCGAGCTACTCATGTAAAACTAGATGATATATACAACCCAAATTTACAACTATTGAATAAGAATATTGATTCTATAATTGAGAAAATACATCGTTCTGGAACTAATATTGTCTATTTACAAGCGTATTCTGATGAAAACCAAGATAATATCGCTGATGCTCTTTATTTTCCTAATGCTTATTTACCCGTAAAGGCAGACTTATTCTCACGTATTGCATGGTCATTATTTACTCGTGCAGGCGTAAAAGTTTATGCTGAAATGCCGATTATGGCATTTAATCTTCCTCAGGCTAATAATAAACTTGAAGCAATTAAATCGATCTATAATGATTTATCTTATTATGCAAAATTCAGTGGCATTTTATTTAATGATCAAACATTAACATCTGAACATCCAGCAGATATAATAAAGCTCACCAATATGCTAAAAAAAGAATTAGAAACCTATGCGATGATTCCTGATGGTCCTCTAAATTCAGCTTATAATTTAAATATAGATTTAAAAAATTCTAATAAGCTAGAAAATAACTTAGCACAGCTATCTGCAAATTATGATCAGATACTACTTTCTATCAATCCTGATGCAGAAGATATAAGTGCAAATGATGTTAAAACAGAATTAATCAAATTAATTAGCTATACTAACCATAATAAAAACATTCTATTTGATTTTGCATCTTCAAATAATAAAAGCAAAGGTAAATTTAAAGAACAAGAAATCATTAGTTGGATTAAATTACTAGAAAAGCATGGTATTTATAGTTTTAGCTATAAAACAGATGATTTTATTAAAGGCTATCCTAGTTTATAAAAAAGGATTGGGGAGTTTGACATGTTTACTAAAATTATTGAGTTTCTAAATACTTTTGTATTTATTTATCCTGCATTAATGGCTGTTTATTGGAGTATTGCTGGATTATATTATTTTCTTATGCGAGAAGATAAATTTGGATATCCCAAATTTTACCAAAGGAATAAAAATGATGTTCCTTTGGTAAGTATAATGATCCCTTGTTACAATGAAGGTGCTAATCTTAATGAATCAATACCACATTTATTAAATCTAATCTATCCAAACTATGAGCTTATTTTTATTAATGACGGAAGTAAGGATGATACAGGTGAAATTATTGATCAATGGGCAGCTAAACATCCAGAAATCATTGCATTACATCAAAAAAACTCAGGTAAAGCGAGTGCATTAAATCATGGATTAACCATAGCAAAAGGTAAATATGTAGCATGTATTGATGGTGATGCCATTCTTGATTATAAAGCTATTGATTATATGGTTCATATACTGGAATCAGATTTAAGTTATGGAGCCATAACTGGTAATCCTCGAGTCCGTAATCGCAGCACAATATTAGGACGCTTACAAGTTTCTGAATTCAGTGCAATTATTGGCTTAATTAAACGAGCACAAAGTCTGATGGGAACAATTTTTACTGTTTCTGGTGTATGTTGTTTATTCCGTAAAGACTTAATGATTCGGATCGGTGGTTGGAGTACCAATATGATTACCGAAGATATTGATATTAGTTGGAAAATCCAAACAGCAGGATACAATATTGCGTATGAACCTCGAGCATTATGCTGGGTTTTAATGCCAGAACGTCTAAAGGGCTTATTCAGACAAAGATTACGCTGGGCTCAAGGTGGTGCAGAAACTATTATTAAGTATTTTCCTCAAGTATGGAGATTAAAAAATCGTCGTTTATGGCTAATGTATATTGAGTATTTTATTACTGCGATTTGGGCGGTTGTTTTAGCCGTTTTTGCAGTAACCAGCCTACTTAATATAACTTTGGTAAATAATTCATTATTCCACAGTAGTATATCTATCATGTTTTTTTCATTCTTCTTACAATATGTGGTTAGTTTATATATTGATAGTCGTTATGAAAAAGGATTATTACGGTACGCCTTATCTACAATCTGGTATCCATACATATACTGGTTCTTAAATACAATCACTTTATTAATTGGGATTCCTAAAGCTATTTTCAGAAATAAATCTAAATTAGCTGTTTGGATAAGCCCAGATAGGGGGATCTAAATGCCTAATAAATACTTACAATCTTTAATGGTAATTAATAAAAGTAAAAATTTAAATTGGAAATCAAAACTAAAAAGTAAAATATTATCTCTTGTCACTTGGTTTTTGTGGGGATATTTAATTTCCTTTATAATTAACCATTATGATTCAATTTTTTTCAGTCCTATTTTAGACTCACTTTATTTCCATGAAATTATTGGCATTATGGTATTGATTGCTTTTATATTGATAATTATTGCTATTATATGGTCATATATAACAGTAAGAAGACGAAAAAAATAATTGGGGGGATTAATATTGATGTTACTCAGTCACAAACTTAGAAACTCGTTCAATTTATTGCAGATATTCTTTTTATTTGCAATAAATCTCCCCATGTCTAGTATTTCCGCCCAAGCCAATGAAATAATCATACCATCTGAAAAGGAAAGTGGATTAGTATTAGATATTTCTCGGCATTTTTACCCTGTAGATAGCATAAAAAAATTTATTGATATTTTACATCAGTCAAAAGCAACATTCTTACACCTTCATTTTTCAGACGATCAAAATTATGCTATTGAAAGCAATATATTAGGACAAACAACAGAAACTGCAGTTAAAAAAGATGGTTTTTTTATTAACCCTATAACCAATAAACCGTTTTTAACATACTCTCAATTAGATGAATTAATTCACTATGCCAAAGAGAAAGGCATTGAATTGGTACCAGAACTTGATAGTCCCGGTCACATGCAAGCTATTTTGACATTACTTGAACACAAAAATGGCAAAGATTATGTCCAATCACTAAAATCAAAACATGCTAATAATGAAATTGATATTACTAACCCAGAAAGTATTCACTTTATTAAATCACTGATAACAGAAGTTTGCTGGATCTTTGGAGATAGTAGTCATCATTTCCATATTGGAGGTGATGAATTTGGCTATGATGATGAAGATAGCCATGAATTTATCACCTATGTTAATAACCTTTCCTCTTTCCTAACTGAAAAAGGTTTAATAACACGCTTATGGAATGATGGTCTGATTAAAAAGGATTTACCCGCTCTCAATCATAGCGTTGAAATAACTTATTGGAGCTATGACGGTGATACACAAGATGTAAATGATGCCAGATATCGTCGCGAAATCAGAGCGAGTATGCCAGATTTAATTAATAATGGCTTTCAAGTTTTAAATTATAATTCCTATTATTTATATTTTGTACCTAATCATAAATTAAATCTAGTAGAAAATAGTCAATTTGCAACACAGAATATTAAACAGAACTGGAAATTAGGTATTTGGGATGGAAAGAATACGCAAAATTCTATTCAAGATTCTCGCCTTATTTTGGGAGCGGCTGTCAGTGTTTGGGGTGAAAATATTGGCTCGACCAAAGAGGAACACATTCAAGAAGCTACCTCTCCATTAATTAAAGCTATGAAAGATAAGCTCTCTAAAGAAACGCAAAATTATTGAGTGAGAAAGCATTAACTTAAGGCATAGCGTAAACTAACTGCGGTGAAAAATGATCTGCACCCCAAAAGTTGGACGAATAACCAACTAAGTAAGGTGCAGATTTTTATGACTAAATATACCCAAGCATTCAAACAACAAGTCGTTGATTTTTACTTCCAAAATCACGAAAGCTTATCCATAACATTCAAACATTTTAACCTACCAAATGAAACAGTTAGGCACTGGATTGTACAATTCAAACATTCAGGCAGTAGTGGATTAGCTGTTCGACATCGCAAACAAACGTATTCTCCAGAGTTCAAATTTAACGTTGTTCAAAGCGTACTCTTAGGTCAATTTTCAGGTCGTGGTGCGGCGTTACATTTTGGTTTAAGTAGTTCCAAAATGATTAGCCAATGGTTGAAACTCTTTGAAAAACAAGGTATAAATGGCTTATTACCTAAACTAAAGGGGCGCCAAACGATGAAGCCAAAATATCCTAAAATGCCCCCAAAACCCAAGAATCGGCTAGAAGAACTCGAGCTTGAAAATCTGAGATTGAGAGCGGAGAACGATTTTCTAAAAAAGTTGGACGAGATTATCAAACGAGAAGACAGGAAGCGGCAGAAGCCATCCAAGCCTTAAGATTACGCTATCCATTGACGTTGTTGCTTGAAATTGCAAGGATTCCCCGTAGTGTATTTTTCTATCATATCAAGCCTAAAACGGATAAAGATGAAGCTCTTCGAGCGGAAATTCGGAAGATAAAAGCAAAACACCCTGAATATGGTTATCGCCGTGTAAAAGAAGTGTTGAAAGGTGTAAATCACAAGAAAATTCAACGTATTATACGAGAAATGGGCTTGCAAGTGAAAAGCAAAAAATGCCG